>Ga0206126_10005673_pt1 | contig 11367 bp, 4 predicted proteins | sample Helgoland_Spring_5_FD_148621 | JGI IMG/M metagenome (GOLD analysis project Ga0206126, IMG submission 148621) | Pelagic subsurface seawater microbial communities from Kabeltonne, Helgoland, North Sea - Helgoland_Spring_Bloom_20160412_1 | ecosystem: Environmental > Aquatic > Marine > Epipelagic ...
CTGCGCCAAGTACTACGGGTAAAGCCGTAATTGATTTTGATACAGCTCCTGACTTAGTTCAGGGAGGTGTCTTTGGCTTTTCATTTACCGTTACTCACGCTTCTTTTTCTGGCTCTGGCACAGGCTCTGCGGACCTACCTAACCACCCTACGTTTACCATATCTTTTGTATATACCCTTCCTCAAGCATATAATAGTGTTTATGAGATGGTTACCAGTCCTGAGTTTCAATCTCAACTGGGAGTTAACGGGTCAGGTACGTACCAGTCTTTAGCGAACTGTGCTGACGGAAGTACGTTTACCGATGTATTCAATTGTTCTTTAATTGCACCATCGGGATACACAACTGTAAACTCAGGTATAACGGCGCTTTCTCAAGGGGTCTTTATAGATGTTGACCCGCTTTCAACTGATGAGTTTGGAGTGAGCATACTGGGCGTTCAGTACAGCCGTACTTCTAACGCAGACAATCAATACTTTGAGTATTTCAATGTCAGTAATGTTTCGTATTCTTTACAGCAACAGTCTTCTAATAAAAGCCTTCATAGTAACCGAGACTACGAGGTGGGAGTTGTCTATATGGATGAATACAAAAGGGCTACTACTGCTTTAACGAGCAATCAAAACGCTGTCTTTGTTCCGCCTGTCAATAGTAACGATATCAATAAGATACGGGTTACTATCCCCACCAATATGACTGCCCCAAGCTGGGCGGAGACATATAAGTTTGTCCTTAAGCAATCTAAGGGCGCTTACGAAACTATATACTCTAACCTATACTACTACGACCCTAGCACAACGTCTTATTGGTTTAGACTTATCGGTCAAGACCAAGCTATTGTAGAGGCTGGAACAGAGCTTATTGTTAAGCGAGACTCTACTGGGATTTTAAATTCAGAAACAAAAGCTGTTGTGTTAGATAAGGTTTCTCAACCTACTAATTTTCTTCATCTTCTTCAAAGTTCATCTGATATACTTGAGGTACCAGGACTTTATATGCGACTTCGTGCTGAAGGGTTTAGTATTGACACGACGGTATCTAGTTATTGTATGGATGGTTCGGATGGGGCATCTTCAAGCGTATTCCTGCCTGGCGGCACAGGTACTCCAAGTGCCACAGAAATTGCGACAAAATATGGTCGAAGAGCTGTAGTAAACTACCCTTGTTTTAATGACGATGGAGCAGGAGGGTATTCTAGGTATACAATAGCTTCTGGTTCTATAGTTACTTTTACTATTGAATTCAGAAGAGATGAGCGCCAGGGCCAATGCGGTGACGATTATGAAGGTGCTTTTTTATGCAAAGTAGAAAAATCTATTACCGCCTCTCAAGATTATGATAATTTAAAGTCTTTTTGGGACGGACAGGGATTAGGCTCTGTGTTGCTTAACTCAATGAATTGCGAGGTTCCTTGTAGCGCTGGACTTGGCCCTAACGCTAACACGTACTATCCTACATTGTATGTTAGCGCTACAGGTTCTTCTCCATTTACTCCCGTTGGTGCAGTTCCTTTTGAAAATCAATTATATTTCTACGAAATAACTAGCGATAACCCGTCTAGTGCTTCAGAAAGGAGGTTGTTTTTAAGATGCGTAAATGGAAGTGAGGGCATTGATGGAACATTTGATAACTACCCGTCTATCACGCAGGTTAAAATTTGCGTACAAGAGCCTGGAAGTCTTATTGTTTTTGAGACTGAACCAGCGGAAGTAGCTGACGATATCTTCTATGAGGGAAGCGAAAACTATGCTATTACAAATGGATACCACCAAGGTAACGTCACCAACCAAGACGCTACGACAGAGGGTGTGGTGGACCTGGATTTTTTTAATTGCTATTCGTTTGGTAACGGTGTAGAGAGTTATAAAATTGAGGACTCCGCTGTAGGCGAGTCGTTCCAGTTAGGAGAACGTGCTGTGTTGGTTGCTGCTCAGGACTTTAAAGAAGCCGACCGTTTTGCTGACATCACGTACAGCGGTATATACAACGACGAGAGCAACGTAAACAAACTCAATGAGTTCAACCTAGGGCTTCTTAATTTCAAGCCTTTAGAGGACGTGTATGGCCCTATCCAAAAGATGGTGGCTAGAGAGACGGACATCTTGGTATTGCAAGAGGACCGTATCTCTTATGTCGTTGTCAACAAGAACGTCCTGACCGACGCTCAAGGCGGTAGCGTTTTGACCGCCGCACCTGTTATTCTAGGCCAGCAAGTTGCCAGAGTCGAAGAGTACGGTGTCTCGGCTAACCCAGAGAGCTACGCTGAGTTTGGTTTCGATAAATACTTTACCGATGCTAAGCGCGGCGCTGTAATACAACTGCGAGGAACGTCAGCTAGTAATGAAACGCTAACGGTAATTTCCAAGGCAGGTATGCGCTCGTGGTTTAGAGACCTCTTCAACGAGAGCTTTACCACTCAAAAGCTAGGAGGGTTTGACCCGTATATGGATGAGTATGTATTGGCTTCTAACGATATATTACTACCTGTAGAAGCCAAGTGTATTAACTGCGGTATACCTCAAACTATTTCGCTTCCACAAGCTGGGTCGACAAACTCTTTCTGCGTCAATGTAGGCAGTGCGGTAGGTGATATAGATATTGTATGGGGAACTCCTGTTCTAGGCTCTGGAGTAACTTTTGACGTAGTAGCTACTTTTGGCAGTACTTATTCAGCTTTAAACCAAACAGGAGCGGGCTCTTTAACTATTCCTAAAACAGGTCTTCTTCCCAATACAGTGTCTGTTGTGATAACAGCAAATGGAGGAGCGGTAAACAACTTACCTATTACCGTAGAGTGTCCTGACGCTAATGAGATTAACGTGATAATGGTATCGCTTAATTTAGATTGGCAGAATACTAAAACGATACACAGTCAGCTTAGATTTGAAGACGGCAGCACGCTTAGCCCTACCTACTCGGAGTTTGTAGAGTTTGACGCGGGAACAAATCCCGTTGTGTCTCAGTATCAAGTTCTTACAGGAGACCAAGGTACTAGCGTTTTTCCTCCTCAAGGGGCTACTGTATATGTTCAAAGCGCAAAGCTGGCAGGCGATGTGTTTGATTTCTTGCCTGCTGAAAACAATTTAAAGCATTGGAGAACTAATCAGTTGTATGCTAATACACCTGCCAACATACAGACGATACTTTCTAATTCAACTGACTTAACTGTTACGCCTGGCACTGATGGCGCTAGTCTTTATTCTGGCAATTTTAATTTTAACGGCTCGGGTAATTATCTCTATCTCGTTTACGACTATCGTCAGGCAGTGTCTTCACAGCTTTGCTATGGAGCTAAAGCCTCGGCGGCTTGCTGTTGCAGTTCTCCTTCTACGTTTTATTTAAATGGAGACACCTTATCGACTGCAACAACGGTTTATTCTGACGCTTCTCTTACGGTTCCAGCGGCTGATGGGTGGTATCAAGCTATTGTCAATGGAAACTCTATAGTTAGAAATCAGTTAGCAGGTGTATTGGGTTCTGTGCAACTTTGCGCTTCTTGCGTTGAAGATTGTAGGGACGTTTCTTTACCTCCAGTATCTGTAACTCTAACGGGAAATTCTTTTTATGACATCACTTACGATTTGGGTAATAGCGTTGGTGTGTCTGCTATTAGGTTTACTCCTGATATCGCTGGAGGAATATTTGTAACGTATGACGGAGTAACCAAAAGCGACTCGTCTAGTGTATCGCTCATAAACTCTATTTTAAATCCAGTTACAAGCTGGTTCCCAGGTCCTTACTATGGGGATACCAGTACTGCTGGAACTCCTACCGTAGGAACATCTCAAACATCAAAGTACAATTGGAACTATGTAGACCAGGATTTTGATGCTGACGGAACTGAGGCTATTACAATCGCAGCTGGAGATTTAACCAGCTTAACAAATAGTAACGCGGGGGATTATATTTTATATGTCTCAAAACCAACTACTACACTAACAACTTTAACGGTTCGAATTATCAGCCCCTTAGCTACGGCTCCTGACTGGGCAATTACAGTAGAATGCCCTGTTCGATTGTCTGCTTTTTCCTCAAGCATAGTGCAGAATAGCGCTTCCCATATATGTATTGAACCATTTACCATTAACCTTTTTAACTTACCTGTTAAAACCACTTCTTCACCTGGAGTTCCGACAAGGGGTGATTGGGTTTTTGTGGATGTATTGGGACAGACTTTAGCTTCAGAAGGTTACTACAGGGTATCTGGACATTATATTCGGGTAGACGCTAATGGAGTTATAGTAGAAAAAACAATCTGTATCTAATGGCGAACTATACTCTCACATACTCTCCTGACGTACAGGGCTGGCCTTCCTTTTATTCCTATGCTCCTGACTGGATGATTGGGATGAATAACTATTTCTATTCGTTTAACGGAGGGGATTTATATCGGCACAATACCAATGAACTTCGCAATCAGTTTTACGGAGTAGCGTATTCCACTAAAATTACCAGCGTCTTTAACGACTCTCCTACGGAGAACTCGCTTTGGAAAACCATAGAGCTAGAGTCGGACCTCAGTTGGGAGATTACTTTAGAGACCGATATCCAAAATGGATATATCGATGAGGCTTGGTTTGAAAAGAAAGAGGCTGTGTGGTTTGCGTTCGTTCGCAACCCTGACGGTAACACGGAGCCTGCCCTTACTATTAGCCCTTCTGAGTATGTCCTTCGCTCTGTCAATGGCATTGGCTCTAATACCAGTGTAGCAGCTGGGGTTATTACATTTGGCTTTGCTGTTAGCACCATCCTTTCTATTGGCGATAACCTATATACAATCGACCCTGCTACTCCAGGTGTCCCTGCGCTAGTAGGCCCTGTAACGGCTATATCAGCTGATAGGACACAGATTACCTTTACGTTGGCGACTGGTGGTGTTACCCCACAGAACACGTGGTATATGATGTCTGTAAAGAACGTACAGGCGGAATCGCACGGCGTACTGGGTCATTACTGCGAGTTTACCGCTACTAACTCTTCTACTTCGGCTACTGAGCTGTTTATAGTAGAAGCTCAAGTAATGAAATCGTATCCTTGAATCTCGTTATCTTTGACTAAACAATAATCATATGGCATTTGTAACCGCAGCAATAGGGCTGGCTCAGGCTGGCGTAAGCGTCTATCAAGCTCTAGAGGCTAAATCACGTATGGAAGAAGCCGAGGTAGCCGCTAAAAAAGCTGCTGCTGACGCCCTTCGCCAGACGGAGATAAACCCTTATGAGGAGCTCTCTGTTCCTACAGCTGAGTTTATGCAGCAGCGAGAGGCTGTGCAGCGTATGGTTTCTGCTGGTGTTCAGGCAGGAGTAGAGGGCGACCAAAGGGGAGCTGCCGCTACAGCTGGATTGGGTCTTGCTGCGGGTCTTCAGTCAGAACAAGATATCCTCGCTTCTCAAGAGAGGTCGCTTTACAATAGAGACGCCGCTGTGGCAGGGCAAGACGCGGTGAATCAAATCCGTCGAGAAAATATATACACCGATATGGCTACTGGAGCTCAGCAAGCAGCCGCTGACCAAGCCGCTGCACGAGCCGCTGCTATTACGGGGGCCGCTACGGGACTTAGCACTGTAGGTGCTGAGATTGATGCGGGAAGGGCGCTCTATAAAAAGGACGCTCTATCTCGTAACTTAGAGAAGGGCCTTACTGGAAAAGACTCCGAGCAGTTTAAAGCTCAGATGCAAGGAGAAATTATGCGGGGTCTACAGGGCTCGAATCCTGCTACACAGATGCGTATGGCAAAATCGTTAGGCTTTACTGACGCTACTGAGTTAAGCAGTGCTTTGGCTAGTGAAGAGTCGTTTGCTCCTTTCTACGAGAGTCTAGGCACCTCACAGCTTCAAAACCTAGGACTAGAGTACCTAACGGGATTGAGCAATAAGAATTATCGGCAAATGAATCGAGGAACTTTCCTTACTCCTCAATCCGCTGGTGTGGCTGGGGTGGGTAGTGGATATCAAGATTTTCAAAATTATGATTAATATAATTCCCCGAAATAATAATGAGCTATTATAAGTACGCAAAGAGGGGTGCGGACACCCGAGTAGACTGGGGTGCTATTAGCACCAACCTCGTCAAAACTCTTAAAGACCAAGAGGCAGATAGAGAGACTCAGCGTCAGGAGATTGACAAGGAGTCGGTTGCCGTAGGTAAGAGGCTAGCCGATGCACCACAAGGGGCTAATAAAGCTGCGAGTACTTGGATTTTAAACGCTTCAGCTGATGCCGCTCAGTTGATGATGACTCAAAACCGACTGCTTAAGTCTGGTATTGTAGACCCTCGAGACTTTACAATCAACAGGCAGAACGTAGACAATAGTTTTGCAGCTTTAAAAACTATAGCTGATACCGCCAATAAGGAGAGCGAGCTTACTATGAAGCGCATTAACGCTGGTGAGGGTCAGCCTAAATCTATGCAATTCGAAGGCGTAGCCGCTCAAAGAGTTAATGAGTTCCAAGACTTCTCTAAAACTCGTGTATTCTGGAATCCAGATGATGGAGTTGCTAGTATCGGAATCTTAAATGATTTAGGTACTTTAAGTGATGACCCAGCCGACTTCTCTACTATCGAAGGAGCTGTCAATCAGATGCAAGCTCGATATGACAAGATTGAGTACGCTCCTACGCTACAGAAGTGGGCCGATAATTTAGGAGAGAATATCCGAGTGGTAAACAAAAATGGTGTGCTAACCGTATCGGATGCTGCGGGAAGAGACCTAGCCGAAGACGACCCTGTACGTTTAGAGGTTATGAAGTCTTTAGACGATACGCTTTCTGCTCTTATGGTCAATGACATTCATACGTTAAGTATGGCTGAGGATTTAGGTCTAGTCACAGCTGACGACTATGACCTAGGTTCTAAAGATACAAGTTGGGGCGCGGAGGAGTCTCGTAAGGTGGGTGTAACCACTCAGAATGACGGCATTTTATTTCCTAAGTCCAACGACGCTTTAAATGAAGCTGTAAGGGAAAAGCTACGGACCGATGCCCTGGCTATGGTAGGATACAAGGAAACGGCTAGACCAATATTTGCTCCAGAATCCCCGACATCTGCGTCTATTGGTGCGGGAGAAAAAGCACAAGAACGGCTTGGATATGTAGAAGAGATAAATACAATATTAACTGACGAGGATTCAATCTCTAGGGAAGCTTTAAATCGTCGTATCAGGACCACAAACGAAGAGAGAAGGGCGAATAACTTGAGTCCAATTTCAGAAGGCAACATTACGGATGATGGCCTGTCTATTAGCTATGAGGATGGAACTACAGAGAAAATTAATCTATCGGGTAATATCCTAAAAGATATCGTAGCAGCGTATGATTTACTCACTCCTAAACGTAAAGGTAAAGCTCGACCTAGTGAAAGAGAGCTAGAAAAATACATTCAAGACGAGGGTCTCAGTATAGGCTATGCTACTGATGATTCGGGCAATAGAATTATAAGACAGACCCCTCTTACGTCCTCTATCGGGACGCGAAATATCTCTATGCCTTTTAAAGACGTTTTAATAACAGGTACTGACTCTCAAGGAAAAGCTGTTACGTCTACATATTCTCAATTCCTAGAAGAGGAGCTTGGCGAGAATCTATACAAAGGTGCTAATATTCTACCTGCGGATAGCGAAGAGCAAGTGCAAAGAGAGTTCAACAGACTTATCAATCAATCAGGCTTTATGCCCACTGAATTAAAAGAAATATTAAATCAGCAGGATAAACCTTATAAGGTAGAGGTTAGCGGAAACACTATGACTATTACTATTGGAGATACAGTAGAGGTTATAAAGGACGTTTACAATGACTCAGCTACAGGAGGAGTAGCGGGTGTAGCCGAAACGATTAGAGGTGTAGTGGAGAAAGAGGTTAATAGGATTAACAGGTCTGATGTTTCAACAGTAGGAGGCGCTATTGATTACGGGAGCAAATAATTAATTAAAGTATGGACGAACAGGTAATTGATGATTTGTATGCTCGCGCTCAGTCGAAAGGATATAAAAAAGAACGTTTAGATTTTATTCAATTGATTCAATCCGATGAGGATGTCTTCAACGATATGTATCAATACGTTCAGTCCAAAGGCTATAAAAAGGACTCTGAAAATTTCTCCTTTCTTATAGGAAAAACAGAAGCTCCTGCTGTAAAAAAAAAAGAAGAGACCGTTACGGATTTCGTATCGGAGCCTGGTTCTTTGGTCTTACCAGAGCCTGAAGTTGCTGTTGCAGAGACTGTCGTCGAGGAGGAGGTTGTACAGCCTGTAGTTGCTGATGCCACTCGGGTAGAGGAGCCTGTACTTCCTACCGAACAGATAGAGCAGCCTGATTTAGAAGACTTCGTTGTTTATGAAGACCCAGGAGCTGAGATTGTCACAGAAGCAGAAGGCGAGAAAAACACGTGGGTAGAAGACTTTGCGGGCAAGAACTTCGTCACTGATTTCTTTGGAGATATATACAGAGCTGGTGCCGCAGGTCAGGCGCAGGGCGGTTCTGTCGATGAGTCACTGGAGCTTATGACCAAGGGTAAGGACGTTACCGATGAAGACATCCAGGATTTCTTAGCGGCTCAAGAGCGTATGGCGAGCCAAGGGGAGTCCGATGAGATGAAGGAGTTCAATAAGATATACGAAGCGAATGGTAGCGGTTGGCTAGGGTTTTTTAAGGGGACAGCTGCTAACCCCACCATCCTTCCTCAATTGTTTGTGTCATCGGTGTCTGCTATGGCGACTCCAGCAACGATAGCTGCGGGCGCTGCGGGTGCTGGCACAGGGGCGGCAATAGGGGCCACAGGATTCTCAGCGGGGCCACTCGGGGTGTTCACTACAGCTGGAGGAGCTTTGACGGGAGCTATGGGGGCTATGGGTACAACCCTAGAGACGGGGCTTGCCTTCAGCGAGTTCCTTCAAGAAAGGTCTTGAGATGACCACCGAAGGTATTCGAAAGGTATTGGAAGACCCCGAGGCAATAAAGTCTATGAGGTACCGAGCGGCAGGGCGTGGCATTGCCATTGGTGCGTTTAATGCCGTTACAGCAGGCGTAGGTAGTCAGGTCGTTAAGTCGGTAGCTAAAGCCACTGGCCGTAAGGCTGTGGCGGGATTGGCGGGCGCAGGCGTCGAAGTAGTATCCGAGTCTACAGGTGAGGTTGCTGGTCGGTTGGTCGCTGGTCAAGAGATGGACGTAGCCGAGATTGGGTTCGAGGGATTTGCGGGCGGTGTGCCTCAAGTAGTTGGTCTAGGACGTGGTCTTTACAAATCACCCACCTATAAAGTAAACGGAGAAACCGTCTCAGGTCCTGTGGCGGCTGACTTCATTAAGAACGCTCCTGTCAAAGACTTGGTAGGCGCTACGCTAGAGATAAAGAACGACCCAGTCCTAAAGGACATCGCTATCAAGCGTAGAGAAGACGCCCGAATGGATGCTATCATCAAGGCTGAGCTAGCCAAGGCTGGTATCACTGATGAAGGAGCGGTTACCGCCCTAACTAAGCTAGAGAAAGAGCGTAGAGGTCTTGAAGGCAACGGCACTAGAGCTGCCCAGCAGAGATTAGCTGAAGTTAACAAAGAGATTGACGGACTTATGGACGGGGCTAAGATTGCCTACACCGAAACCGTAGATGCCAGTGGCGACAAGGTGACCACTGAGGTCATAGTCACCAAGGAATACGCACGAGAAGAACTAATTAAAGACGGTATTGAATCTCCTACAGAGCAGCAGGTAGAAGCCAAGCAGGCGGAGCTGTTTGAAGATGCTATGGAGGCCGTAGAAAAACCACAAGAAGATGCCATTCAAGAGCAAGGCCCAGAGAGCGTGGATGCACCAGAATCTACCAGAGATAGCGAAGCGGTGGGAGAAGGAGTCCCCGACATCGGAGAGCCTACCACAGAGGTTGAAGCCCAAGACGACGTTACGGATGAAGCTCCAGCGCCGACGACGGAAGTCGCGGTAGACGAGGGAGCTGAGGTTGAATTAGGTGCTACCACGACTGACAAGAAAGGCAGGGCGTTAAGGTTCTTTAAAACAACTACCGAGAAGGACGGCGTTAAGACTACTCGGTTTACTTTGAACAGGAGCGACAAGCCCACTGAGCACAGAAATAAATCAAGGGTTACTCCAGTAGAAGAAGCTTTGGGTGGTCTATACGAGTTTGAAATTATAGAGGGTCTTCAGGAAAGGGGAGTGAAGGTTGTCGCTGTTACCGAGGTGAGGGAAGGCGAGTCTGGAGCTGCCGCTTCGGTAATATTCGAACAAGACGGTCAACGGTTTGAGGGCGACGTAGTGCTAACCCCTAAGAAATCAGCCCCTAAGAAAACTGTGTCGGAGCCGACACAAGAAGTGACGGAGGAAGAACAGGTGGATATTGACGAGTTCTTTGGAGAGCAGGAGATAGAAGGCGTAGAGAAAGTCTCTGAGAACCTTGTTATCAACCGCCGTCAGATGACCAGTGACACAAGGTCCAGAGCTAAGGAGCAGCGTACCATCAATCGGGTTAAGCAGTTTGCAATTAAAGCTGCTGTATCGCTGAGTAAGCAGTTCCCTGATGTCAGGATAGTCCTTCACGAAACCCCGAATCAGTACAAGCGGTTTGCAGGTGAGTTAGCTCGAGGTTCGTATGACTACAACAACAAGACGGTCCATATCAACCTGACCAACGCCAACCTACAGACTGTAGCTCACGAGGTGTTCCACGCTTTGATTCTAGAAAAGGCTTTGGATGACCCTAACGCGGTGATTCTTTCCCGTAAGATGTTGGAGTCGGTCAAGAAAACAATTGACCCCAATAGCGAGTTCGCTCAAAAGATTGACAAGTTCGTCGATAGCTATGCCGACCGTCCTATCGTACAGGACGAGGAGTATCTAGCTGAGCTAACAGGTATGTTGGCTGCTCAGTATAAGACTTTAGATAAGCCAGCTCAGAACGCTATTAAAGAGTTCTTTCGCAAGCTCGCTAAGCTAATTGGTATCGACAAGAAGTTCGGCTTGGATGAGTATTTCGGTCCTGAGTTTTTAAAGACAGACGCCGAGGTGGTCGACCTTATGAATACCATCTCAAGGAAAATCCGTCAGGGGGTCTTTATAGAGTCTTCGGATTTAGCGGTGATGGAGAAGATTAAGAAGAAGTCTACGCCTGAAGAACTTAAGAAAGCTCGAAAGGATGTCGAGGTAGCTTTGGATAAGCAGGAGAGAAGTAAAAGAGAGAAAGCAGAGAGCGGCACTGGGAACAGACGTAAGGAGACAGCCGTTACACCACGCCAGCAGGTTCAAGAAAAGCTGATACAGAGAAGTCAAGCCGCTTCTAATTTTACTGATGAAGAACTAACTGCATTTGCCAAGGAAGGTATTCTATTCCACGGCTCTGATATGCAACAAGAGTTTTTCGATAGTAA
>Ga0206126_10005677_pt1 | contig 11362 bp, 1 predicted proteins | sample Helgoland_Spring_5_FD_148621 | JGI IMG/M metagenome (GOLD analysis project Ga0206126, IMG submission 148621) | Pelagic subsurface seawater microbial communities from Kabeltonne, Helgoland, North Sea - Helgoland_Spring_Bloom_20160412_1 | ecosystem: Environmental > Aquatic > Marine > Epipelagic ...
TTGCCCATCGTATTGAAAAATAAGAGCTGTGTATCTTGAGACTGTCCGAATTCTGCGGCGCCATAGATGGGAAGGACGTCCCGTGCAAGAATGCTGTAATACCTCTGAATAACGCTTTCTTCGCGCGTATTTGAGGCTGTACTTTGTGTCAGGAGGCTCGGGTCAGTGACTGCATCATCCGCGTTTAAGACTTTAATTTTACCAGAAGTGGGAACGCCTGCGCCCTCAGAAATACCGCCACCACCCTGCGCACCTAAATTGTTTTGCAGCTGTTGCGCGAGCCCAGGGTTGGCTTGAAGAAGCATCAATTGCTCTACAGTTTGTGCGTGAGCAGACGATATCAGGAATGTGCTAAACGTGAGCGCAAGGGCAAAGAACCGGATCATTTTGCTTTCAAGGCCTTTCGAATGAGAACGAGTGCCGCACCAAAGAAGCCACCAAGCACGACAGAAAGTGCTAAGACAAGGGACGCCTTGGGCGAGGTTGGATTGAGGGACACCGACGGCTCGGTTAATGGCTCTGCCACGAAATACGTACCCTTAGCGGCAAGCATTAATTTTTGATCTTCTTGTGCGATCAGCTTGGCAAGCGCCTCGCGGTGTTCGCGTGCACGCGCCCTAGACAATTGCCGCTGATAGAAGCCCATGGTCTGTTCCGCGCTGGCAATGTAGCGCTCTTTTAATAGCCGGTCTGTTTTTTCGGTGGCCTTGGCCATGACCTGGATCATGAGTTCTGGCTTTGAAGTTTCTGCCGAAAGCGTGAGGAAGCCAGTGTCTCGATCTTCTGAACTGTTGAAAGCTGCGCTTAACCAATTACTTAAACGCGCGGCATTCGGAGCAGCATAGCGTCTTGCGTCTTGGCCCGTAAGCAACTTCTTTACGGCTCGAATAAATGGCGAGTACTGCCCATCTGGAGGTCTGCGGTAGGTCTGGCTTGCGACATCCCATTCAGGAGCGAAGATAGTTTGGATCAGTGCCTCATCTTCAAGGATCTGTGCGGCGACCTCTTCAGATTTCAGTAAAAACTTAAAAGTCAGAAAATCACCGCTGGAGCTTGACGGCAAAGAGACCCCAGCAAGAGAGGCAAGCCCGCCCAATCCACCAAGGTTTGGTCCAGAGGTTTTTGTTGCCACAGGTGCAAAAACATAACGCAAAGTGTATTTGCGCTCTGCGGAGTGCAGATAAAGTGCAGATATCGCAATCGCTGCCACCACGCAGAGTATAATTAAAAGCTTTCCACGCCAAAGAGTTCCAAAAAGTTCACGGAGGTCTATTTCGTCATCATTTATAGACTCAACCTGTTTTTGGCTTGGATCAGTCACGCTGTGTTATCCCCCGATTTAAAGCGTTCGTGTTCAACGCCCTAAAGCGAAGACGTTTTTAAACTGTCGCTTTTGTCTAACGATCCATCAAGAGCGGTACAAGTCATACTGGTATTTTCTTTTAATCGTCGTGAGCTTGGAGCATGCCATCATCAGGCCGCTCATGAAGCAGGTCTTCCACATTACGAAGCGAAAATGGAAACCGAACACGCAGCATTACAGCAAGGCAGATAATCTCTGGGCTTGTTTTAAAATAACGGAATGGGGAGTGTTTTGTCATTTGCGGACGCTGCAAACCCACTTTGCCCACTTCAGCCGAGTTTAATTTGACAGCACCTGTTGAAGCGAATCAAGAAAGCCTTTTATACTTACAGAATACTGCTATGCTGACCTGGGACGGCTAGATATGATTAATAGCGCTTCATGGTCCTTTGTACTTAGCCGTCGTGAGAAAACAGAGTATTTGGGGGATGTTTAAAATGGCTGATGGTAACTATAATGCTGAAGTTACGGCGAAAGCGGTGAGCGCGGAACAACCAACTCTGACTGACCAGCAAACTTCGACGGAGCCGCCAGCTCTGATGGTGCTTGATCCACTAGACCCGGCCTACCCTAAATCATTTAACACCATTGACACCATCACTCTATCGTTTGGGTTCGATGTTGACGGTAATAAGGATATCGACGTCGTAACATTTACCGACCCTGAAGGTAACGATACATATGCAATGATCGTCAACGAAGATCATGCTCTTGCTCAGCTAGGCGAATTTTCATTACCGCCCGGAACTTTGGTTGGATTGAACGTTGACGCAAATACCGATGAATATTCTCCGCCACCGCAGTTTCAAGATCTATTGAATTCTACCTCCCCAGAGGATTTCGCAGAAGAAGCTATTAAGTTAGACCCTGCAGGGATTGGTGATCAGCTGAGCTACCTGACAGAAGCGGGTATTCTTGATGCAACTGATGTTGCTGCCATAACTTTTACGGATGCCTATACTTTCGGACTTATCAATCAGTCATCTGCAGTTGACGAATTAAGCGGACCTGTGTCCGACGAAGTTAGTGCGCCTTCGACGCAACTTATGCAAACAATGTTCTATAGTAATATGGCTAAGAACGCGAGTACTAAAGCAATAGTTTATGACTTTGAGGGCATGAGTTCCGGTAATTTTGCATCCGTAGCATATGATGACATGCTTTCCATCCATCTTTTGAATACAGAAGGTACCCCCGTATCCGATCAATCTGTTGGTGATGATCCTGGCATAGCTACGCATGAAGGAAATAACGCGGATCGGGGTTTTAATACCACCCCCGGCAATGTTGTAGGTAAATACCTCGAGGTGTTGCCTCTTGAGTCGGGTGATTTACATGGTGGTGCAATTTTTGAATTTTATTCAAATGAAGCCCGTATGTTAGATACTAGGGTTGAGGCATTTGGATTCAACTTGATGGGTGTGGAGGATAGTAAAAGAGACGTGCTCCTCGACATATTCGTTGTTGATGAGTCGAAAATCGACGCAAACGGTGACGCTGAAATTAGCGTGATTCGAGAGTACATGCAGGGGTCCGCCTCTACCGGCGGGTTGCAGTACGTAAGTTATGCATTTCCGGACGGTCCAGAATTTGAAAGTAAGGCAATTGTTGGCTTTGCTATCGGAAGTGATTCCGGGGCGGATGATCGCGATATTTTCTCAGTTGACGATTTGGTCCTAGCAGTAAATGGCAGTTCAGGTTTTTCTGGTTTGGTTGATCCCAAGGTCCTGCTAGACAGCGTGCTGCCAGACGATAGTAATCAGTCAGGTGATAATGGTGGTCAGGGCGCGATGCCCTCTGAAGATGCTCCGGGACCATTTTGGGTTGATGGTGAGGATCGCCTCATTTTGACAAATATTGGAGCGACAAGTTCGTTTCAGCCAAACCTTCAAATTATCGCAGCGGACTTGGAGACATTAGAGCTCTATGACCGAGAAATGCTGCAGCTAGTGAAGGGCACAAAAGGTCATATAGCGCTGGACTTTGAAGATACGACGCCTGATGATCCGGCATCGGTTGCAATTTCTGCTGATATCATTGCGGAGATGGGTAGATCCATTTCCAGTGGCGCTAGTGCGGCACTTATTGAGGCAAGTGCGTCCTCAGCTGCAAGTGTAAGCTTGATTGGCTCTAGCGGTGACTGGAAAAAGGAATCGTTGTTTGGTTCAGATTATGAGCAGATGGCAAAAAGATTGGATCCCGATAACACCTACACACTTTATGTGAATGAAAATGATGGCAATGAAGTTGGAATACTTGTTGATTCTAATGTTCCGGTAACCCTAAACGTGAAGGCAAATCCGGCGCTATCCATGGAGGCTTCATTCTTTGGATATTTTGGTGATTTTCTAGAGCGTGGTGAAGAATTTAACGCTGGTGATGCGTCTGGAGGTGTTATTGATGCTTCGCAATCCCAAGACGCAGCGTTGATTCAGGGTGATGATACGGCAAATACCATGTATGGTGGTCAAGGCAACGACACCATGTTTGGCTTGGGTGGCGATGACGTTCTTTCCGGTGGCGCTGGCGCCGATTATATTGACGGGGGGGCTGGAGACGACACAATCGATGGCGGTGCGGATCTTGATACATCCAATAATCAAGGGGATTTTACGCCTCCAGTGTGGGAGACCGGTGACCGCGTTCGTTTTCAGGGCGACCAAGAAAATTACACCGTAACTGCGAACGCCGACGGTACGTTCACAGTAAAAGATAATGTAGGTAATGACGGGACTGATACTCTCAGGAACGTTGAAATCCTAGAGTTTAACGACACGGAGGTGCTGCTTGCACCGGAAACTGGATCATGGAGTTACACAGAATACGATCCAGAGACACGCCGAGAGAAACTCGTTAGCGAAGATTTTGCCGAAGGGACTGGTTTTGATGACACGATCGTTGGTGGCGATGGCAGAAGCTTTCTGCGTGGCGGAGACGGCAACGACGTCCTGATTGGCGACAGTATGTCAAGCAATGGTGACTTTGCGTCCGGTCAAGACATGATCGATGGTGGTAAGGGCAACGACTACATTGATGGCGGCGGGCAAGGGTCTGGTAGTCAGCCGTGGGAAAAAGAGAATGCAGCTGAATATTTTGACGCATCAGCGCGTAAATATACCTGGGTCAATGACTCAGATAACACTGCAGGTGTTGCGCGGTTAACGGCATCAGAGGCAAAGGCTAAGGCGAAAGACCTTGGTATTAATGTTGAGGATAAATACTTTGACGCATCAGCGCGTAAGTATACTTGGGTAAATGACTCAGATAACACTGCAGGTGTTGCGCGTTTAACAGCATCAGAGGCAAAGGCTAAGGCGAAAGACCTTGGTATTAATGTTGAGGATAAATACTTTGATCAGGCTGCGGCAGATCAAGCGTTTTGGCTTCTAACTGACAAAAATGGCGATGATGGCCTCGGAACAGACATCGTTACGAATGTAGACGTGGTACGATTTGGCGACAAAGAGATTAGGCTTAAAGTATTTAAAGACGCAGAAAATGGATTTTATCAGGGTACCGATTATGATGATAAAATTGAAATTGAGGTGTCTGAAGATAGCTACACCTGGAACACCTTTGCAGAAGCTGGAAAAGGTGATGATACTGTAATTGGTAGTGTAATATCTGATACTGTAATTTTGGGCGCTGGCGATGACTTTGTTGACGGTGGAAGTCAGTACGAAAGTGCTGCCAAAGCAAAGCAGGCAAATTCTGGTGGTTCTACGGCGGTTACTGCGGCTATGGAAACGGTCAATGGCAACAGTACTGTTATCCCTACTGTTATCCCTACTGTTATCCCTACTGTCGACACTACCGTCCCCCAGTCGTTTGATATTGCAAATTGGACGCCAGGATCAGACTCAGTACCCGAATATTCAAGCGAAAGAGTAATTGAAAAAACAAGTGATGGCTCGATTGTTGAAAAATTAGGCAACGCTTCCGTCTACATGGAAGATCCAACCGGTAAAAATGGTATTGCAGTTGCAATAGCAGTTGAGGGGTCCACTAAATACATTGTTGTATGGGACCCAAAAGAAGATTCTTACGTTGTTTCAGACCTAGCTACAGCAATTGCGACCGAAATGGCCTTGATCATCGGTTCTGGCGACTTTGATGATTTTGATGACGGCATGAGTTTTGACGACATGGGGTCCGGAGGTATGGGCCACGACGATGGAATGGGTCATGGTATGGCAATGGGGGGTGGAAACACCGGCGATGTTGTTGAATATCAAGGTGAATTTGACCGTTATGTCGTTACAACTGTAAGCGGAGATGATCTTGCGGCCTCAAGTCTTGTATCTGCAGACTTTATTGCGCGTATTCAAACGATGGACGCCGCAACTTCGACCGCTCAGTACTTAATTGCGGATACAAAAATTACCGTGGTTCAAGATACAGTTACTGGAAAAAATAGCACGGGAACAGATGTCCTAATCAACGTTGAGAAATTGCGTTTTTCTGACGGTGAGTTCAACTTGGCTGTGACGTCTGAAATGTGGGGAAGCCCAACGGATGAGATGGGATGGGGTGAAGTTAACTGGCGTGGAACATTAGGTGATGATCGCATCGTTGATACAACTTACGATGGCGATCGTGGTTATATTACCAGCGATCGCATGGACGGTGATGCCGGAAATGACCTGATGATTTCAGGTGCGGGTGGTGACAGGCTCATTGGTGGTATTGGCAACGATATTATGGACGGTGGTGCTAATGCAGCCCTTACGGATCAAAATCGTTGGAACATTGATGAGACAATTGATATTGCTGAATATAGTGCGGAAATTGATCGTTTTGAGCTCGAAAAAATAACATTTGAGGGCAAAACGCTCTCGATAAAAGACGCTAACGGAAATCTGGCTTACATGATGACGCCCAAGACTAAGGGTGAGTCCAAAATTGGCCAAATTTTTGGTGTTGATGATCAAGGTGACGTCGGAACGAGTGTCCTCTACCAAGTTGAGGAGGGTGACACGTTTATTGTGGTGTCTGATACTTTACCAGAACGCTATGGCGGCGTTGGCACGGATATTTTGATCAATATGGAGAAGGCTCAGTTTGGATACGACTGGGAGGGCAATGTTGAATTTCAAGTGAAATATGAAACTCACTCGTGGGGCGGCGGTGAGGGCCAAGTCGATGCGCGGGGTACAATTTTTGATGACGTTATAGATCTGCGGGCAGGTAAGGCGTCTGATTTTGCTGGTGGTTTTGGTGGTTTTGACGACTTCAACACCGGCGCAGATATTTGGGACGGTGATGCGTTTTTTGATGCGATAGACAATCAGTTCGACGATGCTGTTGGGGGGTTTGATCTGTGGAATTGGCAGCCTAACGCGTCAGAGACACCCCTAGATACCGACGTCTCCACGCTTGTGGCATTTTACACTGGAGACACTAACGTAGTTGCGGGGCCTTTTGATATTTATCAAATTGAACTTCCTGTGGCTGATACGTTCACATTGGTTGCTTACAGCCGCGATGAAATGCGGGTTGTTGAAGAGGTGATTGCGCGCGATGCGAATGGCGACAAGATTACTCTTAGTAAGGATGGCCAAGCCACAGCCTCAGATTATCAAGTATTTTATCCTGATACTGCTGCAGATGCGACAATGCCAACTTCTGATGCGGGTGATATTTATAATGAAAGTCTGGCTACGTCCTCAGAGTGGACTAAGGTAGCGGAAAACCAGAGTATTTCATGGACTGATGGTTTTGTTGAAGATCGTCAATTTGAGGTCTACAAGAACAATTTAACAGATGAGCTAGTTGCTGCGGAATTTGGCTTTGCTTTTGAGCCAGTTACGGAGGCTAATGGCACCTACGTCTTTAATCCGATTGATATGGGCCCATTAACGGGCAATGCGAACCAGGGTGCGGGCGACTTCTTTGAATACTGGCAGCCTACTGCAGAGGTAAAATTGAATTCTGAATTAGTCTCCATTCATGAAGAGGCTGCAGACGGGACCAGTTTTGAGCTTGGTACCGTTTATGATGTATATGAAATACCGGATCCGTTCGATGCCGGTACGACCTATTTGGGTGCCTATAACACACAGACATCTGAGCTTGAGTTTGAAGTGCAGCCCGCTGACGGGACTGGTAAGTATTTTATCAAACCAGATAATATCGATCCAGGAACAGCAGCCAACATGAATGGCGGCGATAGTGGTTCGCAAAATGCTCGTCTTCATAACAGCTTTGTGCAAGGTGGGCGCGGAAACGACATAATCTTAGCTGGTCAAGGCCGTGACGAAATTGAAGGTGGAATTGGCGACGACTTTATCGACGGTGGTTCAGAGAGTGAATTCCTGAGTAAGTTCGTGGGTGCAACAGCTGCGGCGACAAAAGTTAAATTAGAGGATCCAGAAACCGGTACGCCCGGAATCTATAGTATATACGCGGATGGTTCAAAAAACTGGGCTTGGGACGGTGAACAGGATAATCCTTCTTACTTTGAAGTCGCGTTAACTGATGGTGAATACGGTATAAAGTTGGCGGAAGATGGTTTTGACTTTAATTCGTTTAATAATGATCGCTTCAACAGTTATGATGTGGCTTTTTATAACGGAGCTCAAGTTCGCTATGACATTTCTGAAGTATACCTAAAGCTAGATGCGGGTCGACCAGATCTGAAATCTGATGGGTCTTATCAAGTCCTTACAACTGATGCCTATGCAACCGCTGCTGTGGTGGACAAAATTGGCTACAAAAAAGTTGTTAAAGTTGACGACTTACTTCCTGCTATCGCGGGCGGCGAGGGTACTGATTATCTGCTTAACATTGAGGCAATTCGCTTCCACGACGAGGATATGGATGGTGAGGTTCAGTTAGAGCAAGATAGCTGGTACTTCGCAAACGAGATGCCAGTTTCGGATTGGGCATGGTCTCCCGCGTCTGATGCTACATCAAGTGGGACCATCACTGCGTACACAAGTCATTGGGGTGGTTCTCAGACCAAGTGGAACGACGCGGCAACTTGGAACCTCTACACTTATAATGTCGATCAGGGTATTTCTGCGGTATATGAAGAAAATACAAGCGAATGGATTGTGACATTTGTACAATCTGATGGCAGCGGTGGTTATCAAGAAACATACGATAATACAGATTGGTCATTCACTCCGGCAAGTGATGCCGTGGTCGTGGCCAGCATTGATACATATTCCACTGAGTGGGGTGGTACGAACGACAAATGGAACGATAATTCCGACTGGAATTTATACGAGACTGGTACTGCCGGTGTCTACGCTATCTATGAAACTGAGACATACGGCTGGCTGCAAGGTTTTGTACAATCGGACGGCAGCGGTGGGTACAAAGAAGCTACACAGATTTCCTATGAGGGTGGTACTAATGGAACTATTCGAGACGATGTAATTGTAAGCCCTAATCGTGAGCAGAAAGACCAAATATTTGGCAAAGAGGGCGATGATCTTATAGACGCTGGCAAGGCCATTGATAGAATAAAGGGTGGCGCTGGAGACGATGTTATTTGGGGCGGAGCTAACGTTGCGGCTCAAAGCCATAATGTATCTGGATCGGAGGCAAGCTCCTACATTGAGGGAGATGTCGCTTACTACAGCAGTGCACAGGATCAGTATACGGTTGTACGAAACGTATACGTAAAAGCAGCTGCAGTTGGCGGCGATGTCGACCGTGATGCTTCCGGGCGTGCGGAGATCTATGGCGATGGAGCAATTGCTGCGAAAGGTGTGGTGGTAGCTACGACTTCTGACGAACTGACTGAGGCAAATGGTTATCACGCTGCCACCATAGTCATCGACAGACTGACTGACGCGGCTGGCGGTGAGGGCGTTGACGTTCTGATTGGGATAGAAGGGTTAGCTTTCGGGGCGACAGACAACTTCTATTTGCAGGATTTCTCGCATCCCGGTGGGGCTCATCCGGGTGGACCAACTCTGTCTTCCCTAGAGATATCTGCTTACGGTCAGACTACATATCATGACTACTTTAAACCAGGACAAGGATGGCAATGGGTTGAAAGTGGGGGTGCAGTCTATACTGGAACCGCATATGACGATACAATCCGATTTGATACCCTAAATGTCTTTGAAGACAATTACGGTGGTAGTGACCTCAGGGGTTCAGATATAGATGAGTACGTCTTCTTAGGCGAGGCTGGGGATGACATAATTATTGGTAATAGCTCTGCGGACGTGAAGGGAACTGCTGTCTACAAGGGCCCTGCTAATGAGTATACGGTTTCTTACGACGCTGCTTCAAAAGAGGCTACTGTAACGCATAATATTTCTGCGATGCAGGGTGGTACGGGTGTAGATACTCTAAAAAATATCGACAAAATTGTATTCAATTTCAATGCAAACGACTATTTCTACAGTGCCAATGGTCCAGCTAACAGTGGTAGAGTTGACCCAGATGTGATTAACTTGATAGCAACAACCGAAGCAATTAAAGATGATGCGGATGTTGTTGAAGGACTGGACGTTTTTGGGACGCAGTTCAATGATGAAATATTATCTGACGCAGGTAGCTTCAAAGGTCGGCTTGCCGGCGATGATACATTCTTTTCCGGTGGGACAACGGGCTCTACATCCAATGATTTTGACTTTTTTGATGGTGGTGGTGAAAAGGTAGAGGGCGATGTTCTCGTACTTGAGGGTATGCCAACACGCTACGACGTAAGCTACGACAGCGGTTCAAGTACTTTCACTTTTGTGGACAGATTGCCTAAAGATGTTGGTGGCCAAGGTACAATCAAAATAAAAAATATTGAATTCGTAGATTATTTGGGTCCAGACGGTCCTTTTGAGCTAACAATAGATGGCGCTGGGGCCAATATGGTCGCTAAGTTATATCGTACTGGGGACGAGCCGTCTGATGGGGATACACTGCTGACGACTTCGGTTGCTGGTACCTTGAAAACTGATACTAATTTTAGCATTTTTGCGATATCAGATACTGGTTCCGATGTCATTCCGAACGCCAACCATGCCTCTGCCGTAACTTGGGAGCAGATCCTTGGCGATTCACTAACATTTGATGCCGATACTGTTACCGTATCTAAAAACAGCGATGGAGATCCTGACGGGAGCGATGGGTGGATTCAGGATTATGAGTCCTATGACTGGTACGTTAATACCAGCTACCCTGGGGTCAGAGTGAAAGTTGATAATAGTGGGTCTTATTCGAACGGCACTTGGACTTCTTCGTCGACATTTAGTTACGAAATGGCTGGTTTAGGTAAAGCTGACGTATTTAAAGGTTCCTCTGGTAACGATTGGTTCAGTGGTGCGCCAGGTGATGATACTTTTGATGGCCGCGGCGAGGCGGCTGTTGAAAACTGGTACGACCGCGAGACCGCTGGTGACACAGTTAACTACAGTGGAAATTTTGCCCGCTATGACATCGTTGAGATTGTAAATCCCAATGGGGATTTAGACATTGCAGCGTACACTGTAACGGATTCCCTCGCCCTTCAGTATGGGGGTGACGGAGTGGATACGCTAATTGATATTGAGCGTATTAAATTTGCTGATAGAGATTATAACCTTACAATTCGTGATATATCATCCAGCTGGGACAATTATAAGACAGTAGTAGGCACTGATGGCGATGATCTCACGTTCATAGATTTCACCGATGATAAAACTAATGATAGTGCGGCAATTGACTCATACAGTCAGATTACCTGGCAGCTGAAAGGTGGCGCGGGTAATGATGTTATTGTTGGTGGCATAGAGAATAAAATAAATGCTTCCGACTGGATGGAAGGTGACACTGCGATATTTGGTGCGGACAGCAAATACTTTGATGTGTCCATTGAGCAGGTTGCATTCGATGATACATCGATCAACTGGAATAATGCTGGTACTACAGATGGCGCTGACACGACGCTAAAAACCGCTCTACAAGCCCGTTTTGGCGGCACTGAAATCGCTAGGATTGTGGTTGAGGATACCCGTGATGCAGCAGCTGGTGGGCTTGGCACAGACGTACTCTATGGCATCGAGA
>Ga0206126_10005679_pt1 | contig 11360 bp, 14 predicted proteins | sample Helgoland_Spring_5_FD_148621 | JGI IMG/M metagenome (GOLD analysis project Ga0206126, IMG submission 148621) | Pelagic subsurface seawater microbial communities from Kabeltonne, Helgoland, North Sea - Helgoland_Spring_Bloom_20160412_1 | ecosystem: Environmental > Aquatic > Marine > Epipelagic ...
TAGCGTCTCTTTTTTCATTCAATAAACTTAAAGTATTCTATCTAAAGATACTTAATTTTCGTATATTTGTAAAGCATCAGGAACGTAATTATACGTACCAACCGACTCTCTCGTAGCACGGTGGTTTAGAATGCGGGATCTCTCCAAAATAACGAGCATACCACATATCTTCTTGTTGCAATTTAAGTTTAATTTAAATTGTAAAACAATGAAAAAAACAAAGGACATTCAAGTCAAATTCTTCAAGGAAGAACCCATTTTCAATCTTTTTGATACCCAGAGCCTCACGCTGTATCGCCAAATGATGGCAGATAGGTATTCTGGTCTTAATAACGAGGAAGAATGAGCGTTTCTATAAGCGGTGAACTCGTCTTTAAAGTGACTTTCGATCAGCACGGGTTCCCAGCTAGCATGTATACCAGAGCAGCTATTATTCATGTATGTGCAGGCCAGATATATGCCAGGTCTCCATTTAGTAATAGTGGCAAGCCCTCTAAGCTTGATAATTTTAAAGTTGAGCTGGTCTCAAAAAAAACTTATTAGCATGAGAGATATACATCAAATTACTAGTAAAGAACTACTAGCACTTAAACAGCAGTATGACAAAGATTTTTTGAGATATTGGAGAAAACCCGGTGGGTCTTCTAAATTCAAACCAATTTCAATGGATGCATTTAAATCGAGATTTTTTAAGCCCCCTCAAGAGGGGTTAAGTAATCTCCAAAATACAAAACCAAAAGTTTGGTATTGCGACACCTGTGGGGCGTTATGCCCACAAAACCAGGTAATAGCAGGCTTTGGCTTTTGTAACAATTGCATTAAAAAATAAATTAACAAGAAAATAAAACAATGGAATATATTTTAATAAACAGAGAAGGAGACGCAAAAATTATTGCAGACTATAAAACAAGTTTAGAAACCTACACGCTCCAAGAGCTAGTAAAAGCCTATAACAAAGAGGCCAAGAGTGGTATTGTTGGAGTACATAGGCAGGCTTTATATCTAGCAGCCCTTAGGCAGGAGTTTAAAGAGCGTTTAAAAGAAAGCCCTGTATACTTGCTAGAACATGTTTTGGGCCTTGTAGGGCCTATTAAAATCGTTAATGGGAATATTGTGGTTAGGGAAAGTTTTTACGAGTAGTCTTGTTCTCACCTTAGAAGTTTTAGGATGGTGTTTTGTCTGAGTCAGAGATGTCAATATCTATTGCCCCAGTATCATCATAGCAATCATACAAAGTGCCATCCTCACTTTTAACCCAATGTTCATGTCGCACATCATTACCATCGGCATCATGATATGTTTTGTCTTCGTATACAAGGTACCCATCTTCAGATAACCCTTTAACTATTGTAACAGAGTTCTCGGTAGTTATCTCTTCATAATATCTCATCTCATCATTTGTATAGTATTCAATTATTTTTTTATCACCAATAGTTCTGTGTCTTTCATAAAATAAAATCACAGGCTCTATAAAAGTATTTTTACTGATACACAACTGTTTGTTTTTAATCTCTGGATCATCATCCTCCAGGTGAAATCGGTATTGAGTTACTTCAGTTTCATCATCATGGTCATAGAAAACCTCATAGCTGTTTTTGCTATTCTTGTATTGGTCGTCTAATTCTTTGTTTGACATAATTTTATTCACAAAAATAACCCATCTATAAACTCTAACTCAACTGTAAAGTTTTCAAAAAATTCTTCATTTTCATTTTCTTTTAAGTTGTTCATCTCTATTTCATACATCTCCTTTTCAATTAAAATTTTTTCTTCGCAAAAACTAAGATGATCCTTTGTTAGAAAATGTTCGGAACCATATTCACCTTCGTAAAAACAATAATAAACTTTTCCAAATTTTAAAATTATCAAAAAGGACTGTCTTGAATATCCATCAGCAGAACAATATCCATTAAATATTTGCACGAGTTCTTCGTCACTATTTTGTTCTATTACCGTTTCTATTACATTTTCCATTAATTCGAAAAATTTGTTTTCGTCCTGCAAACAAGCTTCAGAATTAAAAAACGTAATAAAGTTTTTTGTATGTGAAGTAACATTGTTCCAATAATCATCAAAGTAAAACTCCCTGCCAGTATCAATTTCACTTAAAACATAACTCGTAGCGCTATCAATAAAACTGTTTAATGCCTCCAAATTTATTTTATTATTTCCCATATTATTTTGTTAATAGCTGAACAATCATCACTTTAATAGTTTTCAAAATAATATATAATTGGCTCATCATCTTGAAGATGAAATCGATATTGAGTTAGATGACAATCATAAAACAATTAATAAATTTATCGAATACTATGAAAATATCTATTCCAATTTGGGATAGAGAAAGTTTTGATGGACACACAAGTTATTTATAATAAATATCATATAATTTATTATAAATTTAATCAAAATAAAAAGTTATTTTAAATTATAAAATTGGTAATTTAGAAATGTAAAGAAAATATTGAGAAGTAAACGGTAATTTATTAGAGCCAGAAATACTGTAAAAAAAATATTTATATAAATAAATGAAATCAGAGCACAAACGTATCAGTAGTATAGTAAAAAAAATTAGAAGTTGTAACTACACTTTTATCGATGAAGCCATACAAGATTTAATTGATTTAAACAGTAGTAAGGCATTTAATCGGCTCTTGAACAATACTTTGATTGATAAAAAAGGGGTATTATGGGTAAATCCAAAGTTTGTTGTCACTGGTCCAAAGCAACCAGCTATGGATTATGCATTTTGGCAAATCATTGGAAATTCACCAAATAAAATCCTTTTAACAAATGGTATTTATAGAAGTAGAATAAAAACTATCCGATTTAAAAGGCATAAGTCTATAGCACATTGGACACATGGAATGGATAAGTTTCCAGATGGTATTTTAAATTTTAAAAATTTACAGAGATTGTATTTGGGTTATTGTAATATTGATTCTATTCCAGATGGAATCTCCAAGCTATCAAAATTACAAGAGTTAACTTGTGAATCACATGATTTAAAAAAACTTCCAACATCAATTGGTAAATTGGAAAAATTAAGACTTTTAAATTTAAATTATTGTTCCTTAGAAAAATTACCAGATTCTTTTGCTAATCTAAAATTATTGACAATCCTGAATTTATCAAATAATTCCCTAAAAAAATTACCTGAAAATTTTGGTAATATTTCCTTATTGAAAGAATTATATTTATCAGGTAATTGCTTAAAATCTATACCAAAATCTATTAGTGAATTAATAAATTTAGAGGTACTAGGTTTGTCTTCAAATGAAATAGCTCATTTGAAAAATATATTTAGTTTAAATACCCTAAAAAAATTAAACATATCCTCAAATAAAATTATAAAATTACCCCAAGAAATTGAAAAACTGCAAACACTTGAAAGTTTAAATGTAAATAATAATCCAGGATATATTGAAATGGATTCTGGTTTGTCTAAACTCAACAATTTAAGTTATATGAGTTTTTTTGGATCCCAGGCGACACCAAGACTTACTCGTAAAGAATTTATAAACAGAAACGATATAAACCAATATTTTAAAAAAATAAGACGGTTTCATAAAGAATCGCATGATGATTTAATTTATATAAAGACCCCACCTTTTGTATGGGGATCTTACAGTAATAAAACCACGAAAAGACGTTACAAGAAAGACATTCAAAATCAAATTGATTTTGTAAGTGAATTAATAAATTCAAGAGATAATAATAACTTTAAAGCTGGTATTAATATTTTAGAAAATATTGATGATATTAATGTATTTATTGGCTCAACGAAAAATCTTTACATTGACAGTGACGGTTGTTTAGTTTGTGATTATGATTATGATGGGTATAATAAATTAGCTTTCATCAAACTTTTAAATCTCTACAAGAGGCGAAACCTTGATCTTAAAAATTTTAAAATTGATAGAATAAAGCAATTAAGCATTCACGTCCCGGAGAAAAAAGATGATTTATTAGATGAACTTTTGATTTTTAAAAACCTTACTAGTTTAACATTATCCGGTATAGATTCTACGGATTGCTTTGAGTTAAATGTTTTTAGTCAAATAGAGAACCTGACTATTTCTTCATCTACTTTTTTTGATTTTTATGTATCAAATGATTTATTTCCTAAATTAAAAAGTATTGAATTTAAATCATGTAAAATCGATAAAATTACCTTTAAAAGTTGTGAAAATTTAATTAGTATATGCTCTACCGGGAGTAGATATTATAGTGAAAGATCTATAATAAAATATTTTAAAGTTATCGATTGCCCAAAATTAAATGAAATTCAATTATTAACGAGCTATAATAATCTTAGTTACTTTGAAATAACTAATACTCCAAATATGAATTTTTTAAATCTTAATGGGAATATGGATTTGTGTAAGTTGGAGATAAATTCTACTCAACATTTAAAAAAGATCATTCTAAGTGATTGTAGTCTAACTTCATTACCCCAATTTGTAAAAGAGAGCAAATTATGTGAGTTTTTGGATTTGGAAGACAATAAACTGAATGAGGATTCAACAGATTTTAAAGGACTAACCAACCTATTAGATTTAAACTTGAATCAAAATGAATTTTCAACTGTTCCATCAAGTATTTACGATTTAACAAAATTAAAAAGTCTTGCTATCATAAAACAAATAAAAACAATAGATCATAGTATTAAAAACCTAAAACAGTTAAAAGAGATTCATCTAGGTTGGAATGACAATACTTTACGAAAACACTATTTTTTATTAAAAAATTTAAAGGACATTAGGTAAGGCAAAAACACTCAGCTTTTTTAATTTGCTTTTGATATTGCGTTGGTTACTATTTTGTTTTTTAATGCCTTTTTTATTGTAAGGTTTTCATGTGTATTTAATTCTAAATACATTCTTGTTCTGAAGTCATTTGGAATTAATTTATGAGACACGAAACTTGCTAAATTTTCGCTTTTAAATACTTTATTAGGGGTTTTTTCAAGGTATATAACCAAACGCTCGAAAAATGTGTTAATTAGGTCTAATCTAACTCCCTCGTCACTAGTTAGTAATTCCTCAACATATTTATTTATTAAGTTCTCGTTATATGTATTTAATAATATTTTTGGTTCAACTATGCGTTGTGATATATTATTTATGAAATAAATGAAAGAAGCAACAGTTTCAGAGTCTAATAGGCCTAGGCCTAGTATTTCTATAATATTTAAATGTTCTTTAATTGGTTTTAAACCATCTATCATTGAAAAGAAAGTTGTTATTGTTCTTGGGCTGGTAATTTCACCGTTTTCAAGTGTTTCTGGATGATTTAACACGAAATTGATGAAATTTGGATTAATACCTTTTTCTAAAGCCCATTTTGCCCATATTTTATGATTCCAATTTAAAGTAACGTGCATGAATCTGCTCATAATAGCGCTGTCGAATGTAGTAGTAGAGAATAACTCATTTTCTGGATTACCAGTGCAAACTATAATCCAATTTTTAGGTATTGACCAGCTACTTATTTCTCTATACTGTATCAGTTGCATTAAACCCTTTATTATTCTAATATCAGCTCTATTAAAATCATCTAATAGTAAAACACCTTGTTTTTTTGTGTTATCGGGCACCCAACTTGGTTTCTTGTAAAGCATTTTTTCGCCCTCAACATATGGTAAGCCATGAAAATCTCCCATTTCTTCAAATTGAGCTGGTGCACAATACGCATACTCTAAATCTTTTTTCTTGCAATATGCTTTGATAAATTCTGTCTTTCCAATACCGGGCATACCCCAAATAAATAGAGACCGTAAAATTTCTTTATCAGCTTTATTATTTAACATTAAATCTAAAACTCCTGAGAGTTCTTCAAGGTTTATGGCTTTTCCTTTAATATTCATTGTTGAATTTTGTTAGGTAGATGTTTCTTCTTTGTATTAGTTTGTGTCCTGAGTTATCTATGACAAATAAACAGTTTTTTTTAGGTATTATTTTAGGTTGGCTTGCATATCCATCAGTAAAATAGATAAGCCCATCATACAGTTCTATTTTATCATTAAAATAACTTAGAACAGGATCAAAGTCTGTGCCTCCTCTACCTGTAATGACTTTGTCTTTTGAAAACTTATATTTGTATATGTCCTTAATTTCGCAATCACATTCAATTATGGTAATAAAGCTAGTTTGATTACTTAACGATTGAATTTCGTTTAAAAAAATCTCTAGGTCTTTATTATTGATAGAACCAGATGTGTCAATTGCTACAAGTAAACTCAATGATCTTTTAAGTCTAACACCTGGGTATGTATTAAATCTTTTACTTTTTTTAAAATTTGTAAATTTAATGTTAGACACTTCAGTTTTGGTTGTAAACAACCTAAGTTGTTTCCTCCAATTATATTTAGACAAGATTTTTTTATTATAGTTAACAACTTCCTCAATATTTTGGGGTAGATGCCCTGCTTTTTTGGCGTTATTTATTGCTTTTTGTACAATTACTTTAACTGAGTTTTGATTTAGAATATTTTCAGAGGCATCTTTTGCCGTCCACAAACTGTGATTTGAGTGAGAATTAACGAGCAGTAAGCTATATTGCTTTTTCTCAAATGTAGTCTCTAGTTTTTTAATGTAATAATTAATATTTTTGTTTGGTGCTAATTTTATTTTTGGAAAGCTAGTAATTAATAAAGCTCCTTCAGGTAGTTGTTGTGGAGGTATTAATTGATTAACAACTAGGTCAGCCGCAATATTATAAATAGTTGCATCAGTTTCTTTTCTTACAACTCTATTTAGATGACCGAGAATTACATGAAGTATTTCATGCTTTATTAAACCTATTCTTTCGTTATCGTTGTTTAAACTGTCAAAAAAAGACGGATTAAGTAAAAGTATCACTCTTCCATTTTTAAGAGTTACCGCAGCTGTAGGGATTGTGTCAGTTATCTGTCTTGTAAAAAGTTGAAATATATGTGCATAGAACGGCTCCTTTAATAATATTAAAAAGAGAATCTTGTCTATACTATTTTTTGATGATTTCAATTTAGTTCAAATGTGAGCTTTGCCATTTTCAGTCAATTTATTTCTATTTCCTTCCTATTATTTTGTGATACCATTTCAAATTTTTAAGCCGTTTTATCTCTGCGATATTGCTTTGATTTTCTTTTTTCTTTTTTCTTAAATCAGATTCAGTTTTATGTAATTTAGTTTCAATTTTGTTTGAGTGAATTTGTGATTCAGATAGTTTTTTATCAAGTTGTTTTACTCTTTTTTTTAGTTGTTTAGTTTCGTTTTCGAACGCGCTAATTGCAAAAGAAATTTCTTCTATCGACAAATTTTGCATTGATATTTTAGTTAATGCATCTGCAAGTTTTTGAGTTTGTATCTCGATACATTCTTTAGCTTCCGAGTTTTCATTCTGAGCTAATTGAAGTTTTTCTTTAAGTGAAGCATTTTTTTGTTTAAAATTAAAAAGTCGTTTTCCTTGTATTTCTATAAATCTCTCAAAATACTCAGTGTCTATGTCATTACGAAATTTCAATGCTTTTTTGAAAAACTCAAATGCAGTTTTTATTTTGCCATTTCCAAAAGATTCTCTTGCCTTTTTATAGTAGAAATCAGCCCTGCCTGTATTTAGTTGTTCGGTTACTAAAGTACCCGGTGTTTCGTTTTTCGCAAACTCAATAACTCTTGGGTCTGTTTTTATTGCGTTGTTGTTTAATTGTGTTTTGAGCATTAAGCCATTAAAAGAAGTGCAACGACTTAAAGCTACATAAACTTGTCCTGAGGTAAATGCTCTCCCTAAATCAGCTATTACCTTTTCAAAAGTTAGTCCTTGACTCTTATGTACTGTAATCGCCCAAGCTAATCGGATAGGAAACTGTTCAAATGTTCCAATTATTTCCTCAACAATTTTCTTCTGTTTTTTATCATAAGTATATTTAATGTTACTCCATTCTGTTCTTTCAACTTCAACTTCAGTTTCATTATCGAAAATTACGATTATAGAAGATTTTTGAAGTGCTTTTATTTTACCAATTTTCCCATTATAATATTTTTTGATTTCACCTGTATCATTTTTTACAAACATAATTTGTGCACCAACTTTTAGTTTCAGAAAGTGATCAGTTGGTTTGTGCTTGTCTGGGTATATTCCTGTTATATTAGCTTCATAAGTGAATAACTCCGTTTCAAGTTTGTTTAGTTTTGTTAGGTTAGTTTCATTTACAATATGGTTGTGTGTTGCAAGAATAATATAGTCGTTCCCATTACCTGAAAAAGTAGGATTGTATTTTGCATTAAGAATACTCAAGTCATTTTGAGAGACTTGATTAACTCGAACCCTATTTAATAAGTCAATAAATTCTTGTTCATTTTGTCTATATATCTTCTTTAATTCAATATATAAAGGAGTATTTTGCTCAATAACTTTTGAACTAAAGAAAAAAGGTGTTTTGTAAAATTGGGAAAGTATTCTCCATTGTTCATTGTCTGCAATTGGAGGTAATTGAAATGTATCACCAATTAGAATAACTTGTACGCCACCAAATGGTAAATATGGTTTTTGCCTGACAACTCCTAAAATCTTATCAATCACATCCAGCATATCTGCTCTAACCATTGAGATTTCATCAATGATTAATAACTCTAAGTTTTGTATGATTTTTCTTTTATCTTCACTGTATTTAAAAGTAGTGTATATTGTTTCTTTATTTTCACTTCCTGTTGCATTAGTTCGCAATCTTGAATCATTTGGGACAAATGGACCAAATGGAATTTGGAAGAAGGAATGAATAGTAACCCCACCTGCATTTATTGCGGCAACTCCTGTTGGTGCTAGAACAACAGTGTTTTTGTCTGTTGTTTCTTTTATGTATTTTAAAAAAGTTGTTTTTCCAGTACCTGCTTTCCCTGTCAGGTAAACAAGCTTATCGGTAGTATGAACTAATTCAGCAGCTTCGTTAAATTTAACGTTCTTATTGTCAAGTTTTATGTTATCTAGTGTTTCTGTCATTAAGTTCTTTCAGCTTGTGACTAACGTAAATTTATTAATTTAATCTACCTTATAAGTCAGTTTCATTGTTATTGACGCACTCTTTTCTCTAGAGTCTGTATTGAAGGTTCCTCCCCAAGAATAAGTTTCCTTTGAGTTTTGGCCTGTAATTTGAAATATCCCCATTCTGGCAGATTCTAACTTTCCTAGTTTACCTCCAGAGAATTCAGCTATTTTTTCTGCTCTTAATCTTGCATCTTGGGTTGCTTTAGAAATCATTTGGATTTTAAGATCTGCAAGTTTTGTGTAATAGTATCTGGGTGATTCTGAGTAAAACTGTACACCTTGGTTTAGGAGTTCTGTAATTTCTCTAGATACCTTTTCAATTTTATCCACATCATTAGATTCAATCTTTACCGTTTGAGTTAGTTCATATCCAACAAATTCCTCGCCTATAAATTTTCCATCAGAGGAATATAAACGTTTGAAGTTTTCATCAGTCTTTACTGCGCTGTAAATAAGTTGCTGGCTTTTAATTCCTTTATTCACTAGATATTCGTTTATGGCAGCTTTATTTTTCTCTAGAGTCAGGTATGACTGTTTTAAATCTTTGTTTTGCGAGTTAAACTCTCCTTCCCAAACTATTAAATCTGAGGAGAAATCAGTTTTTCCTAGACCTGTTACTCGAATTTCTCCATCTGCTTTTGATCTGTCTGTATATGCTTTTCCTAAGAAAATTGAGGATGCAACTATTGCGATTCCAAAAATTATAGCGTTTGTGTATTGTTTCATATTGTTTTAACTCTTGTTTGTTTAAATTTATTGTCTTTATTATTTCCTATAAACTTCTGTAATGCTATTGTTTATGTGTTAATATTTGCTTTTTAATATATCTTGTAGCAAAGAATAATACATAAAACGTGCAGTGAAATAACGCAAAACTTACAGTAATCCTATAATCATATAAAGAACTGATATGATATACCAGTATTGGCATTAGTACAAATAGGATTGTTATAAGGCGTATGTCAGCTTTTCTCTTAACTATTTTATAAACTATACAGTATAGATAATAAATAACGCTTAAGGAGATGCTAAGGCTTAATTGCAACACACTTAGTTTAAATCCTGGTAGATGTTCTCCCCAATAGTATTTGCAGGAAATTGTTATTGCTAAGTCAGCTAATAGACAAACTATTAATGGAATGATTATTCCATAAACACATAGGTCTTTTAAGGTTTTCATTTATTAGTTTTTTTATACTCCCCATCAAAGTATACTCCATAGCCGGCATAAATCATGCTGCAATCTTTTGTTATAACCCTAATAGATTCTTTATTAAACTCAAAAAACACCTTACAGCGCTCTTCTCCTTCGCTATACAACGGCAAATCATCAACTTCAACTATTATATCATCAGTGTAATATCCATAATTGTCTATTATTTGAACTATAAACCTATCTTCTGTCATACTTCCAGGAAACCGTATTATTTGCTTCGTAAAAGTATCGTAGGATTTCCGCCAACCATCAAATGAAAATTGGTAGATATTTTCCTTCTCATCTATTTTTTCTAGTGTTAGAATGTTTTCAAAGGCTTTATCAGAGGCGCTCCACTGCCCCTGGTAATTTTTATCTTGCCCAAGCACAAGTAGGGGAGCCATTAGTAGTAAAATCATGAGATTTATGATTAACCCCTTATTTTTATTCCATTTCTTCATTACCGTGTCTTGTTTTAATATGCTGCATCTCTTGCTCAGATGCATGTAGTTTGTCTTCCCTTTTATTTTCGTCAGCTTTTCTATAGGTACAACCAGGGCAAAAAATATTCTTATCTCTTCTAAACTGTCCTCCACATTCACAGGGGCTTTCTAAAGCAACACGAACCCCTTCTGGGTGGCCATCTTCTGAGCTTTCCAGCTTACCACAAGATTGGCATTGGTAGGCCCACAAGTAAATAGCTCTTTCAGAGGTTCTAATGCGCGCGTGGCTACAATATATTGTTGTTGTCTTGCAAGTTGGGCAAGTGGCCTCTATGGGGCTGTATGGGCTTATTTCTGGCAGGAAATATTTTAGTGGTTTGTCTTTCATTAAAGTGATTAAATTTTATTGATCATATTTCTCAATTAGTACTTTACAAACATTTTGTATATCATTATATGTTGCAGCAATTTCATGTAACTTGTAGTATTCTTTATAATTATCAATACAATAGTTGTCAAAAGAATATTGTATCAGTTTTGTGTTTAAATCCTGTACGCCAGCGTAATAGAGTCCAGAATATGTTGGATATAAATAATCATTTTTAAAATCATTGAGCTTAGAAATATTTTTTAAAATATCTCCTTGATTAAACACATATTGCTCTTTTGAATTTGATTTGTAAGTAACTAGTTTCTTT
>Ga0206126_10005683_pt1 | contig 11353 bp, 10 predicted proteins | sample Helgoland_Spring_5_FD_148621 | JGI IMG/M metagenome (GOLD analysis project Ga0206126, IMG submission 148621) | Pelagic subsurface seawater microbial communities from Kabeltonne, Helgoland, North Sea - Helgoland_Spring_Bloom_20160412_1 | ecosystem: Environmental > Aquatic > Marine > Epipelagic ...
ATGCAGTTAGGAGAGAAATGATGCCTTTAGATCGTATTGAAAATTGGGATAAAATTTTAAAACCAATTATCCCTACTCCAAAGAAGGCAGTTAATCCCACCAAAAAGCTTGACCGCATGAAAGCCTCACAAGATGCCCTTTCAGGGAACCATTGGCATGAAAATATGCTGAGATTGGTTGGTAGTTGGGTTGCAAAAGGGAATACTGAAGAGGAAATCCACAAGCTTGCCGCCACACATATATTGCCGCCACACACAGCTGAACAAACACGCCATGACGTCCAGAAGATGATCGATGGAGCAAAGGACAAAGACTTTGCGCCTCCACGTACTTTTGAAGAGCTTTTAGAAGCAATCCAAGCATTATCTGAGAACGATATTGAAGGCACTGAAGCCATTATTGATGAAAGCAAAAGTTTACCGTCGATTAAGCAAGAAACTATCCATCAAAAACTGAAGTCCGCAACTGGTTATAGTTTAACAGCAATTCGCAAGCAGCGATCAGAGCTATTTGATGCAATCCCTGAGCCAGACCAATTGGACCTTGCAAAAAAAACCATCTCTGAGATCGGCAGAGACAATGTGCTGCATACAAAAAATCAGACTTGGCTGTGGAACCAGATGGGTGTGTGGAGTATTTGTGAAGATCGCAAAATCAAACAAACGACCCAACAGGTCATTAATAACGAAGGTCTTGATGTATATGCAGGTCTCGTTAATGGGGTTTGTGATGTACTAAAATCAGAAATCAACAGTGCTGATCACCTATTCAATTTGGGTAATCCTGAGACTGTTAATTGCTTAAACGGCCAACTCAAACTTGAAGATGGCGAATGGCAATTAAGGCCTCATAATAAAAAGGAATATCGCACCACACAAATACCAATTGAGTACAATCGTGAAGCAACAGCGGAGAGGTTTCAAAGGTTTTTACATGAAATATTTACCAATGACACTGACGCAGATGATAAAATACAATGTCTACTTCAAATGATTGGCTATACGCTAATGAGCCACTCAAAGCATGAAAAATTCATTATGCTTATTGGTAACGGGGCAAATGGAAAGAGTGTTCTCCTTTCAATCATAGAAGCTTTATGTGGTCATTCCAATGTTGCTGGTGTTCAACCATCACAGTTTGAAAATAGCTTTAAACGCGCTCATTTGCATAACAAGTTAGCGAATATAGTAACAGAACTTAGTGAAGGCGAAAAATTAGCAGACGCCGAACTAAAATCGATCACATCTGGCGAGCCAGTGACTGTTGACCACAAACATCAACATCCGTTTAATATGCGCCCTTACTCGACTTGCTGGTTTGGAACAAACCATATGCCTAAAACAAACGATTTCTCTGAAGCACTATTTAGGCGTGCGATGATTGTCACATTTAACAGAATGTTTCAGCCGTATGAACAGGACACCAATCTCAAGGAAACCCTTATTGATGAGCTGTCTGGAATACTTAATCTTGCTCTGACTGCATACGCAATTGCTCTACAAAATGGATTTAAAGTTCCAGCCTCATCTCAACTAGCAAGAGAAGAATGGAAACTTGAGACCAATCAAGTTGCCCAGTTTGTAATAGACGAATGTAATGAAATACCAGAAGTTACAGTGAATTTCAGCGAACTATACGGCTGCTACAAAACATGGGTTCAGTGTAATCAATTAGCATTGCTCACTGCAAAAACGTTTTCAATACGCATTCAAAGAATGGGCTACGTGAAGGGTAAGTCTGGAAGTAACCGGAATTTCAAGGGGCTGCAGCTCAAAAAATCTTATGGGGTATGAGGGACAGATGGGACAGGTTTTTTTATATATATAAAAGCTGAGAAAAATGCATACACAGAGTGTATATGTTTTCATAAGTATCTAATGTTAGGGAAAATCTGTCCCACCTGTCCCACTCGCCCCTTTATCGTCGATAAAAATTAGGGTTCACAAAAAATAAACTTCCTATAAACTTATTGCTTAATATGGAGCTATACTATGCGGTTACTAATCATCTTATGTCTCATGATTTTTGGTACAAATTTGTCTGCAAATGAAACAGTCTATTACTGTTCGATGCAAAACTTTATCGATGCAAAACCCAACAAAGTTGGAAACTACCAGAGAACACGTTTCAAAATGAAAATTAGTCGTGACAGCCCGTTGAGTAATACTGGTAAAATTAGTTTTTCAAACGAACATCCACACGGCGGAAGTTTTGAGTTTTGGACACAAGCAGATTATTTACGAAGTGAAAGCACTGTAACAACATTTGTTTTTGATCCTGATAGTGGACAAATGTTTCAAGCATGGACTACATCATTTTCAGCTGCAGCTTTTGCGGCACAATGCGAGGAATTTTAAATGTCTAAATATATTTCAATTAAGATAATTATATTCTTTATGATAAACTTTTTTGTTAGTGTAAATTTAGCAAATGCCGGTATTCTTGATTGGTTTTCAAAGGATAGCTGCAAGGAATATTCAGATTATACTTGTAAACAGTTAGAGAATTCATCTTATAACGTTTATTTCTATTGGCCAAGTAACAAAGAAGAGTACATCGGTCAGAGCTATAGCCTCACTGGATGTGGAGATATGGCAAGCAGTTTTGCATATCGGAAAAATGTCTCAAGTAGTAATTGGGGCTATATTTGCTGCCTCATGAAAGATGGATCAAGCTGTGCTGAAAAGCATCGATAAATAACTTTACTCGTATATGTTTTAAAGATTAAATTATTTTAATTCAGCACTGTAGCCAATTCAATCGTATAATATGATATTCTAAAAAAGAGCCTTTTGCCTCTTACAATTATACCAAACAGTAATTTCTGTACCGAAGCCTTTCTCATCAATATTGGGAAATTGAAACATCTGCTTATGATTTTTTACTAATTTACGATATTCTGTAGTGAAATCACCACTAACTCTATTCAAAGTAAGGTGAACATCATATGGCCCTGAAACAAGATAAAATTTTATCTCAGTACCCTCTTCAAAGTATGGCAAATTCTGCAAACGATTATAATTCAATTGGTTACGATCCGTATCAAGAGAAATTGCACTTTTTTCACCATCACTCACCATTTCATCAAATCGTTCACAACGTTTTCCTGTATAGGAACAATGATAAGTTATTTTGTATTTAGTACATGATAGGTCTATTTTTTCTGCAAATACTGAAGCCGAATTACAAAATAAACATATTAAGAAAACAGAAATAAATCGAAACATATAGAAGACCTTTGGAATATAGACCTTTATGATAACTAATTCTTGAATTTAATAAACATTAAATGATTACAAGTAATCTATGAGTATTAAAACATTTCAAGAGGTACCCTAGGCCTTCCAGTCCATAATCCATCAGGACTATAAAACGGACACCCACACCCCCCTTTTTTATCGGACCTTAGACGCAACCTTCGCACAGGGTTTTGCTCAAAGGGTTACCTCAAAAAAATATTATAAAAAAATTACATAAAGTGCCCTAGCTCTAGCTGTTTCATAGAAATTGTGGTACTATAATACCTCATGAAAGGTGATATTATGAAGTTAACAAAAGGCAACGTAACTATCGGGATTCAAACACGTTTTGGGCCCAACTGGCCGGGTAAAAGATGTCTCGCAAAGACACGTCGGGGTACTGAGTGCCAAAGAGCCGCCTACAAACATAATGGCCGCTGCAGACTCCATGGTGGTCTATCAACAGGCGCTCGGACTCCAGAGGGCTTACAGCGCATTTCAGAGGCCAATATTAAACATGGGCGCCAAACAAAGGATAAGCTTGAAGCCCAGCGCCACGCAGCAGAAGTTGGGCGTCGGGTTATGGGTGAGTTAAAGCGGCTTGAGCGCCAGCTCGTGGATGCGGGGCTTATGCCAAATGGGTAAAGCATCCAAACGAATTATTTTGGGCGAAGTCTCGAAGTACTTAGATGGGTTTTATGTGTCATTCATTAAAATTAGGCACCAACCAATGGACGTTAAATTTGTCTGACAATGCCGTTGAAAACGTTGTGCTATAACTTAAGCTGTCCATGGATATGAAACAAGAGCAGCTCGTAAATATAGAACTAAGAAATTTATTGAAATGAAGTCTCTTTTTGATATGCTGAATTTGAAAGAAAAATGATTTTAGATAATTAATTAAACAAATTTTAGGTAAAAATTTTAAACAGTTGAAAATAGCTCTGATCATTATATGCACATTTTTTGCATTACAGTTAAAAGCAAATACCTGCGGTGATTTGTGTTCAGCAGCTTGGTGGACTAGCAAACCTAGTATAGCAGATGTTCGTTCGAAAATTGAAATAAATAAAAGAAATATTCATTCTAAAGGATATCGTAAGCGATCTGCTCTTCATATGGCTAGTCTTTTTGGGGATGCACAAAAAGTACAACTATTAATAGATTTCCAAGCAGATGTGATGGCACGAACCATGTACGGCTACACTCCCCTACACCGAGCAAAAACAGTAGATATTGCAAAAATACTTATCAATGCAGGTGCGGAAGTTGATGCAAAATCAGACTCGGGCAAAACACCACTTTTCAAAGTAATCGAAAATATATCAAAAGGTAGGGAAAAAGAACTTATTAAATTCTTAATTACATCTGGAGCAAATGTTAATTCAAAAGAAAAAGGTTGGTATAATAACACTCCTCTTCATCTTGCTGTAGAAGCAGGGAACTTAGATATTATAATTACTTTGATAGAAGAAGGCGCAATCATTAATATGCAAAATGACAGTGGTCATACCGCAGCACACTTTGCTGGGGCTTTTGGAAATACTAGAGTTTTATCAGCATTATTTGCGCTTGGTGCGGATAGAGAAATTAAAACTAAAGATGGCAAAACTGCTCTGGACTTACTAACTGAAAATAGGAAAAATCCAAATAAACTTCTTGCTATTATAGCTCGTGAAACCCAATTATTTCAAAAAAGTTATAAAAAAAATAAATTATCAATAACTGATAATTCACAAAGTCAGACCTTAACAACTTTATCAAACAGCCAAAAAATTGAATTAAGTGATACAAAGTCAAAATGTGGAAATTTATGTAATAGTGATTGGTGGTGGACAGCTACAACCACAGACCTAAAAAATGAATTGAAAAGAGGCGCATCAGTTTTAGCGAAAAATGAAACTAATGGAAGATCCCCTCTAGAAAGTGCAATAAATTCAAGCCCCGCGGCATATAAAGAGCTGCTTAAATTAGGTGCTGACATAGATGCTAAACGTCCAAACCATGGCACGACACCTCTGCATTATGCTGCTGCGGTAAATTTTGAAAAGTTAAAAATTCTTTTAGAATTTGGTGCAGATTTTAATGCAAAAGATAAAAACCTGTCAACTCCACTACATTTCACAGGATACTATAACTTATCTAATAAAATTGATGACCTTACTGGCCGTGGTGCAAAGTTATTGTTAAAGTATGGTGCAGACCCAAATCTCAAAAATATAGATGGTGAAACACCATTACATTTTGCATCTAAAATTACTACTAATCCTGGGATTATACGAACCTTAATTGATGCTGGTGCTGACATACACGCTATAGATAAAGAGGGTAACACGCCATTACACTCCAATTTTTCTGTCAAAACATTTAGGCCGATGGGAAATGAAAAAATATTGCTTAATGAAGGTGCTAATGTTAACGCAAAAAATTCTGATGGTGATACACCACTTCATCTTGCTATAAAAATGAAACGCAACAAACGCAACAAACAGTCTGAAGTGATTAAGTTGCTTCTAGATGCAGGCGCAAATATAAATTTGATAAATAAAAATGGTGAAAGTCCTTGGAGCATGGCGAAAAGACAGAATTTCAACAATACAAATATATATGATTTACTTAACCAAGCTCAAAATATGTAGGCTCTTCAATTATTATTAATCATCATATCTAAAATTAGAAAATGCCATTCGTAATCTGCGTTAACGCGACTTATTTCTAAAATGCAAGATTTATCAAATCAATGTCCAACAGTTAGCCGCAAAAAGATTTAGAAATTATGGTTAACTTGGATCAGGTGCATTTAATGAAGTAATATGCATAATCTACCTATAAACGGTAAGAATTCCGATAATCATTAGTATTAGCGCATCATTTTTTTTGGATTAAAAATTAGATTTATTTCTTTCCAAACTTCATATGAATTTGGGTCTAATCCTTCAAAAGGACTGCAACGTATAACAGCCCTTCTTGCAACTTCAAATGCTTTTTGGGATCCAAACCCAGAATTTGGTGATAAATTTACACTTTCGACTAATCTACCATCAATATCAAACTTCAAACCCAAGATCGTAACGTTAGTCAAACCATTTTCAACCCCAACAGCAGGGTTCCAACATAGTCTCATCTTATTTCTAATAATATTTCCTACACTTTCTTTTTGTGCAGGAGTTGAATTCAAAAATGACTCTGGTTCTTTTTTTTCTTTTAAGCTCTCCAAAATACTTTGAGCTGTATTATTCCCTATAGCTTGTGACCCACAAAATAATAGCAATATGAAAATCATTATTTGTGTGTGTATCCTGTGGAATTGTTCTTTAGTAATTGGAATATGGCTAATTTTTTGAAACATGAAAGTCCTTAATAATGTATCATATATACTTATTACCCAGTAATTCTTTGTAAAGAAAATTTATAATAATTGTATGAACTTCATTACATTTTTTATTCTCAAAAACACTAATCAAATAGAATCCCCTGAACTAATGGATTCAAATAAAACATTAATAATACTATATAACATATTGTAATTAAACTATATTTCTAAATATCTCCACGATCTATTAAATCTCTATCATCTTTGACTATATTGTATTCTACTTCTATCTCAGGTTATTTGTGTTTAGTGGTTTTACCTCTTGAAGGTTCATTACTATTATTTTCTTAAAAAAGTTAATGTGCTAAAATATCTGAAACAAAGTTAACATCATTAGATTTAGCTCCATCTACCAGTTCTATAAAATCATGTATGTTAATTAATTTAAATGGAACTTTAGTTCTTTCTTCGGAGTCAGCAGCATGCTTATATGCATTTACTGAAAACCGTGGTGAAATAATTATAAAACATTCCTGTTTATCGTGTTTATGTGAGAAAATTTCGTCTGGATATTTCACATAAGCTTCTGATTTTCCAGATTCAGTAGCATCATATTTATATTCAGATTTTCCAGATAATGCTTTTGCATCAATTTGAATAATAGAGTGATTACTAGAATGATAGACAACATCAGCAAAATTATGGCGTGTTTTTGTTTTATCTAGACGTATTTTTTGCCCAACATGCGTAACATCAGCCTTTGAAAAAGCATTTCTTAAATAATGAGTGATATTGATTTCAAAATCCCTATGCCTTTTTATATCAGACCCTGTTTCAATCAACTGTCTCTCGTTATCGCCTTTTGTGTTGGGCAAAACTGTATCTACAATTTTACGTAAATCTGCAATACTTTTACCCATTTTAGTACTATAATTTTTACAAAAATCATCTACATCAAATAAAGCCCCATACTGGTTGTATGCATGCAAGGTGTCTTGTTTGAATTGTTCTGCTATTTCTGTAAGATTATAACTTTTACATTTTATATTTTTTCTAATGTCTTTTCTACTATGACACCGGCCTAAATTTCTTTGCCAACTTTCTTTATCAGCATAAGCATTTTGGTTCACAATTTTCTCATTAGAAATAGAGGAAATTATAGATTTATATTTTTGATTTAATACTAATATTTCAGTTTCGTAGTCACTTAAAACACCAATTTTTTTCAATAAAATACCTGTAGAAGAAAGTCGATTAATGAGCGTGTTTCCAATATCTAGGATTTCAGATATGCGTTCATCAATATTTTTTCCCTTAGTTCTAGAAGTAAATACGTCTAAAATTGGATTATCTATTATTGATTTAATCGCTTCAATTCTTTTTGTATCATTTTTACCATTTGAGTTGTTTTTATAATGTTTCCTGGCACTTAAGCATTTATTAATTACATTTTTTAAATCATTTTTGGTTCTGCCATAAATAACTGCAATAGTAGCATCTTCAGATGTAATATAATTATTTAATTCAGTAGACTCTGCCATTTTTGTTAAAAATATAGCTGGCTTAACATTAACACTTGAATGAATTTTTACTTGTGGACTTTGGCTATATGGGCTTGGGAATTGCATTCTGAGAGTTTGTTTTATCATCACTGATACAGGATCTTTTAAATTAGCAATTTCAACTCCCGCAAGGGTAAGATGGATACTTGCTTTGATATTCTTTTTTTTGTTTGCGGGCCTTCTGAAGATTAATCCTAACTGCTCTAAATAAGCAATATATGTCCTAATGCCCCCAGGATTTGAAGATTGAAGTTTGCCACCATTTTTTAAATTTAATTTGTTTAGGGTGTTACTGTAAATATTCTGACTATGTTGATCTAAGTAACTACCTTTTGAGCTAGCTAGTGCATTTGACAACGCTCTTACTATCATTCCCAGCTCAGCAGGTTTTGCTTTTCTTAGATTTCTAGGAAACATCCATAATGTCCTATTCATAGAATTTTTTTTTACCATAACTTTGGTCTGAACTCCTAATCTCCTAATCTCAATATGATATGTTTATGTTAATTATTATAAGCAAAAAAGCTAATCAAAAATTATAAAATCTTTAAATTAGGCTCAACGAACTCATATTCAACACCAGCCAATGTTTTTAAAATCGCTTCAAGTATAACTTTTGCTCCTAGCGGAGGTATAGCCATTCCAATCTGCTTTCTTATACTTTCCCTAGCTCCAGAAAATTGAAAACTGTCTGGAAATGTTTGAAGCCTGGCTCGTTCTCTATTTGTTAATGCTCGTGGCTCTTCCCAGTGGTACATATGAGTGCCTCCACCCCCACTACCTGTAACTGTGTAAGAAGGTTCATCTGGGAGTAAGCGTTTATAAATATTACTCAACCTTGCTCCTTTTACATTTAACTGTAGATGTTTGGGTAAATCTGGATGCCATGCATTCTGCCCTGCTTTTAGATGCTTTAATCTCTCAACAACAGTAGCACTTTGCTTTGTTCTCTCATTATGGGTGGCGTGTGAAGGTATGTCATCTAATACTGCTTTTGCTGAAACTTGATAGTTAAAGGGCTTAGGTACTTTAAACTTCAAGCCTAATTCTTTCTTTATACCAATTATAATAATCCGATGGCGTTTTTGTGGAACACCATATTCCTCAAATTTGTATTTATGAGCAACTAAATCGTATCCAGCATCACTCATCTCTTTTGTTATTGTTGTGAAGGCATTTCCTTCATTTGCACTCGTGAGACCTCCAACATTTTCAGCAAGAAACCAGTCAGGAGAGTCTGATCTAGATAGTACTCTGATACCTTGTTTGTATAGTGGACCGAATTTACCACCCATCCCCTTGGTCTCACCAACAATACTGAAGTCATTGCAAGGGAAACCAAAAAGGAATCCTTCTACAGCTGGAAACGTATTTGGATCTTCTAAATCTAATTCTCTGGCGTCTCCACATGTAACCTTTTCTGATAGCTCTTCATTACTCAAAAGAACACTTTTACTATATGTTTTACAGGTGTCTAAATCTAAGTCAGAAGCCCAACTATGCTCGAAACAATGCGTCTCACCTGATGCTTCAATTCTAGCTAACGAAGCACCTAAACCACCACCACCTGGCCCACAGAATAGTTCGCCTATTGTATGATAGTTTATTTTTTTACTCATCTTTTGCTTTCATTGTACGAATATAGAGTTTGTGACCTAAGATACTTTTTGACCTATATTACTATCAGAGTACATGGAAAAATCTAAAATAACGCAAATATTTCAGACACTATTAATCTGGCAATAATTGGTGCTGTTGCTAAATAAAATACACGCAGTATCTTTATTCGAATTGATATCTGAACCATAAACACAAATCGAAAAAATGCTTTTATCCAAGAATAAAAACCATAAGAAAAAACAATTAATATTAAACTAAAAATTGAAAATGCAATCTTATCATGTGTGGCAAATACTAAACCATTTGCCCATGACATACCTTGGCTTGAACGATACTCAAAGAAGACAAAACCCAGTATAACAAGTACAATATAAATACCGCCAAGCTTCATAACGCACTCCCTAAAGAATGCATCTTGAAATAATTTCTTCATCTAATACCCAAACTCTTTTGCACACATCTGAATAGGTAATAAAGGCCGATTCTCCTTACACCATTCTTTTTCAGATTCAGTATATTCTAGATCGTCTAAAAAATATAAAGCAACTATAACAAATAAAATTACAATTAATATTGTTTGAATAAGTTTTTTCATTATTTACCAAAATCCGTTTGATATATTACCTTTCTTTTTAGGCGAAACATCAACAACATATTTTTTTTGGCTTGATGAACCCCCACCAAACAAATCTTTAACCTTTTGTTTATAAATATCTTTAATAGATTTTATGTCATCTAAAGCCTCAGCACCTTCAATGGATTTTTTATCATCGTCAAAATAATCAAACCAAGGCAAACCAGCATCAGTATACTCCTCTGATGATATTGATGACATGGGTGGTTCTTCACCGGTTATAGATAACCATTGTTCTGCATTTGCTAATGTTATGAAGCATCTCTCAGTGTTATCTAAATCCCAAGCTTCAATTCCGTATTCATCCTCATATATTTCTTGTCGCATTGAACCTCCTGCTCCAATACCCATTTCATCTATGGACATTTTTGAACAGGCCATCATTCGCATATCATGAAATTCATGGAAACCTTCTATCTGAGATTCTAACTTTAGCTTTTCGAAGTATTCTTTTTTCATTGGAATAAACTCAAGCTGTATTCCTCCAACATCACTAGCGGCATTTATTTGTTCCTCAACAGTGAGACCTTCACCAAGAGGCGCAGCAACAAACTGGCGCACAGTTCCCTTACCCACATTGAATCCATCTAGCCATGGCTGATCTGGCACTACCAAATAGTTTTGTGGCTCTGAATTTAATCCATCTTCCCAATTTAATCCTGAAACCGCATTAATTTTTCCTGTTGCAACCTTGATTGCGATTGGGAGATCAATACTTCGCTTTGAACGACCATCAAAACTTAACCATAAGGCATCAGATTGGAACATTGGCATGATTAATCCACCACGTTTCTTCAGATGTTCTTTATTCCCTAAATCAAAGTCCTCAATATGCCTCAGTGGGAATTTACCAAAACTAGGTGGAAGAAAATGGTCATTACCATCATCAGGTATTCTGAGTGTTCGCTGAAAGCTAATATTTAGTTCATATTCATTACATATCTCTGGAAATCTAACATTCATTCTATCGTTCTTTAAATTTATC
>Ga0206126_10005684_pt1 | contig 11353 bp, 10 predicted proteins | sample Helgoland_Spring_5_FD_148621 | JGI IMG/M metagenome (GOLD analysis project Ga0206126, IMG submission 148621) | Pelagic subsurface seawater microbial communities from Kabeltonne, Helgoland, North Sea - Helgoland_Spring_Bloom_20160412_1 | ecosystem: Environmental > Aquatic > Marine > Epipelagic ...
AACCTATACGGTTTCAACCGCCCGTGACATTCGCTGGGACAGACGAGATATCAAATCAACTTCATTGTTAGGTAATGTTTTGCATTACCAACAGGGCGTTGAGCAGGGCAACCAAGAAACCTTACTCTACAATGACCGCAATGAACTCACTGAAGCGAGCTCATGTAATGCCTTTATCGTAAAAAATGGCACCGTGATAACCCCGCCCCTAGATCATCAAAAACTGCCGGGTATTACGCGCCAAATACTACTGGATATTTTACTAAAAGACGGCCAGATTCCGATCGAGGAACGTGCTGTTAGCATGCAAGAAGTTGCTGAAGCCGATGAGGTTTGGATTACCAGCTCATCCCGTGAGATAGCGCCCGTAGTCGCCATTGATTCAGTGCCCGTTGGCAACGGTCAGGTTGGCGATGTATGGCTAGCCGCGCAAACGCTTTTCTGCGCTAACCGATTTAACTACTAAGGGTCATCTACCATGTCTAGACCCACCTCAGCTATTATCGACCTCAAGGCACTGCGTGAGAATTTTATTCTCGCTCAAAAACTAGCGCCCAACGCTAAAAGCATGCCGATGGTTAAAGCCAATGCCTATGGGCATGGCATGGTTGAGATAGCCAATGCGCTAGCTGATAGCGCACCTGCCTTTGGTGTTGCCTGTATTGAAGAGGCAATTGCATTGCGCAAAGCCAATATTACACAGCCCATTTTGTTATTAGAGGGCCCCCATAGTGCGGATGAAGTGGGTATAGCTGAACAGTATGGGTTTTGGCTAATGCTTGAAAACCACAACCAGCTTCAGGCTGTTTTAAGCGCTCAGTTAAGCACCGCAATCACTGTCTGGATTAAACTGGATACCGGCATGCATCGCCTTGGCTTTCAGCCTGAGGATGCGACCTATGTGTACCAGCAATTATCCAGTAGCCCAAATGTCGCAGAGGATATTGTTTTAGCCACCCACTTTGCCTGTGCCGATGACCTTAAGAGTAATTTCACCGATAAACAATTACGCTGTTTTGAATCTGCAGTTGATAACCTCGATGGTTCAGAGCATAGCATTAGTCTTGCAAACTCAGCCGCTATCTTGGGCTGGCCTAGCATCCAAGACGATTGGCAGCGACCCGGCTACATGCTTTACGGTGCTTCGCCCTTCTCTGAGCCTCAGGAAAATGCTAAGCAGTTACAACAAGTAATGCATTTCCAATCAGCGGTTATTTCAACGCGATCCATCAAGACCGGTGAATCAGTGGGTTATACCGCTAACTGGACAGCACAGCGTAATTCGACCATTGCTACGGTTGCGGTGGGCTATGGTGATGGCTATCCGCGTCACGCCCCCAATGGCACGCCGGTACTTATCAATGGCGTTAAATGTCCGTTGGTGGGTAGAGTGTCAATGGATATGATTACAGTGGATATTACTGATCTAAATAGCCCTATTGAAATTGGCACGGATGTTACTTTGTGGGGACCGGAGCTATCAGTAACAGAAGTGGCTGAACACTGCGGCACCATTGGCTATGAACTGCTCACTCGAATGCCTGCCAGAGTGCCTAGAATTTATATCAACGCCAAATAGCTAATCAAAGTTCCATTCTTTTTTACTGGCAAACTGATCTGAGTTATCTGTCACCCGAAGAAAACGGGGTGTGAATCTATATTTCCCACTTTTCTCAAAAGCTTTGGCTATGTTTTGCTCTTTTTCCGATGCCGGGGAGTTAATCATACTGGCAACCTCAGGGAAGCGCGCAAAATAGTTAGCTTGCCAGAGATCCTGTTCCTGCGGATCAACTTCAACAACAGCGCCGTGCATTTGTATTCCCTGAATGGCTTGCCAATCAGCCTTATAACTCGCATAGATGGAGCCCGCCGCACTGGCATTAAGGGGGAGATTTTTTATATGTCGGCTATTGGCTGAGGATAAAAAGTAGAGTACTGGCTGGGCCTCTAAAAGACTAGCGGCATAAAGCACGGGTGCCGACCAACTACCACAGGCATCAGCAGTTGCCAGCGTTAAAACTGACTCGCCACTCAGCAGGTCCCAAAACGGATAATCTTGATTAGACATTGCCCTGCCAGCGCTTGGCATCAGCAGCATCAATATCAAATAGATCCATTATTCTGGCTACTGAATGGTCGATAATGTCATCGATGGTTTTAGGCTTGGTGTAAAACGCAGGTGCAGGCGGACATAAAATACCTCCTATCTGACTGACCTTGAGCATAAGCTCGCAATGCCCCACATGCAGTGGCGTCTCGCGCGGTACAATCACCAAGCGGCGGCGTTCTTTGAGCACCACATCGGCCGCGCGAACAATAAGATTATCTGCGTAAGAGTTAGCAATCGCAGACAGGGTTTTCATGGAACAGGGAACCACCACCATACCTAGGGTTTTAAAAGAACCACTGGCGATAGTCGCGCCAATATTTTTGTTGTTATGTACCACATCTGCCAAGCCTTCAACCTGCTCAGCTGTATAGTCAGTTTCAATGCCAATGGTCATGCGTGCTGCTTGGCTAATCACTAAATGCACTTCAATATCTTCTCGAGACGCTAATTTTTCAAGTAATCTAATCCCATAGATAACCGCACTTGATCCCGATATACCGACAATAAGACGCTTCACTACTATTTTCCTCAAACAGTTAGTCTTTATAATAAAATGATTTTTAGGGTAACAGGTTGCTGAATGGATCGAAAGTTATCCCGCAGCTTCTTCCCTAAGATCTTTGCGTAACACCTTACCTACGTTGGTCATGGGCAATTGGTCTCTAAACTCAACGTATTTTGGCACCTTGTAACCCGCCATATTTTCCTTACAGAACTCAACCACCTGCGCCTCTGTTAGCTCTGGGTTACTGGTTATGACAAACATTTTTACTACCTCACCGGCCTTGGGATCTGCCACGCCAATAGCTGCGCACTGAGAAACATCGGGGTGAGTGGTTAGGGTCTGTTCTAATTCATTGGGGTACACATTAAATCCTGACACAATAATCATATCTTTAAGACGATCAACCACCTTGATATAACCCTGCTCATCAACTTTAACAATATCACCCGTATGCAGCCAGCCATCAACTAAGGTCTCTGCAGTCTTTTCAGGGCAGTGCCAATAACCTGGCATGACCTGATCGCCGCGCACACAGAGTTCACCCTCACCCCCGACCTGCTGCTCTTCGCCCTGCTCGTTGACGACTTTTATTTCAGTGCCTGGAATAGGAATCCCGGCACTGCCTAATTTTTGAAAGCCCAGGGGGTTCATTGAGACCACCGGCGAGGCTTCGGTCATACCATAGCCTTCACTAATCACACAGCCCGTTGATTTTTGCCAATCTTCGGCCACAGCCTCCATTAAAGCCATGCCGCCAGATAAGGTTATTTGTAGGTTCGAGAAGTCTAAACGGCTAAATTTTGGATGTTCCATCAAGGCGACATACAAAGAATTTAGACCAGAGAAAATATTAAACTTGATTGACTTAATGGCACTGATGAAAGCATCGATATTACGCGGGTCAGGGATTAATACACTGTGGCCTTTGATGGCGGGGATAATTCCCAAGCAAAGCGCAAATGAGTAAATATGATACATAGGCAGGGGTGCAATCACATTGGCGCCATGAATGGGTTTTTCTAAATTAGATAAAACCGTTAATGCCTGTGCGATATTCGAAAGTATCGATTTATTGGTCAGCATGACTCCTTTGGATGCACCAGTTGTACCACCCGTATATTGCAAAGTACAGATATCGTCTGGCTTGGCCACGAAAGCCTGAAAGGCACTGCCGCCCTTAAGTATCGAAGAGAAAGGAATCCAACCGCCGGGCGTAACCGCAGTCCAGCGCCCGGTGAGACGCATTATCAACGAACCAATAAGTCTTTTAGGCTTGGGTAACAAATCCAAAGCACGGCAAACAATCACATGTTCAACGCAGGTCTTTGGACGCGCTTGACGGACGTTTTCATAAAACTTATCCAACACAATAACTACCTTTACTCCGGCGTCATTAAACTGGTGAATTAGCTCTCTAGTGGAGTACATCGGATTGGTATTAACTACAATAAGTCCAATATGCCACGCGGCATAAGCCAGCGCCGGGTATTGAATGAGATTGGGGAGCTGAATGGCAATACGGTCACCCGCTTTTAGGCCTAGCTGTTTTTGAAAGTAACTGGCAATTCTTCGTGAAAGTTGATCAACTTCGCCATAACTAAGGGTTTGACCTAGGCAGGTAAAAGCCGGCTTGTCTGTGTTTTCTATGACAGTTTTTTTCCAAAACTTTATCAAAGACTCAGCGGGCAGCTGAGGCTGTTCACAGGGTAACCCAACTCGCTGTCTTCCCTCTTTGACGGCTTGCTCTATTAACATCAAAAAAACCCAACTTTTATTATATTATTATTCTAGTACAACTCGACTCGCTGCGCGCGCAGCAAATGTTCAAAGTTTGAACATTAAAGCACTTTAATAGCGTTTACCCAAACAAAAAATCTGACCTTTTAGTACTGAGTTATTTTCGGCCCTGTTAGTCTCGAAAATTTATTTTTTGCGGCGCGCCAAAAATGGTGATAACAAGCCATAGAGCACAATAGAGATAGAGCCAATGGCAAGTATTGGGGCTAAACCACGCTGAAAACCCATCCCCTGATTTTTTAACATAACACCCTCGTAGAGACTCACAAAAAAAGCAGGCGCTAAATAGGGGTTATCTGGGTAGGCAGTTACTGGGGTAAAGAAAAGCACCAAGAAACAAATGACGACAATATGCTTAAGCCATATTGGGGAGATTTTTCGCACTAATAACCAATAAATAGCGAACAGGCATAGCACCCCAAATGAGTAGGCCATCCAACCCCAAAAATAACTTTCAGCACTGTACATAATTAATCAACCCATTGAATAATATGCTGTTCAATATCCTGTTTCTTAACCTCAAGTTCAGAAACTGCGAAATGCCTGACTGATCCCAACACTTGGTGAACATCGTCCCTATTACCGGTGATTAGATGATGCCAATCCGGCAAAGGCTTACCCTCATCAATCAAACGGTATGAGCAGGTATCAGGTAACCACCTTATTGATTTTAGACTATCTGGATCAAGCTTTACACAGTCATCCACATGATCTTGGCGACCCTTATAATCTGAGCAGCGGCATTGTTTGAGATCAAGTAGTTTGCAGGCCACATTGGTATGGTAAATTTCTTCAGTATCATAATCTTCAAGCTTGACCAAACAGCATTTACCACAGCCATCACAGAGTGACTCCCACTCATCGCCGTTCATCTCATGCAGCTGTTTAGTTTGCCAGAATTTATCCATAGCCCGCTTACTTATAACCCGTTTAGTCGTTGGCTAATTGCCATGTTGAGGGTGGTACCTGTAAATAAAAACCTTTGTTGTGTATTTCTTCCATCACAGTTTCAACATCAACTCTTGCCAACTTTTGCTTCGAGCGCAAAAGAATTTTCATCACCAGCGAAAGCTCGCCAAAGCTTTCTAACAAAACCTCAGGAACTGCCTTTAAGCCTTGGTCTGCGGGCACATAAAGGTACATTTCATCCTTCTTAGTGCCTTTGTAAATTTCACAGTTGATTATAGGTTGGCTTTTATTCATTTAATTTTTTTAACTCAGCTTCAATTACCGGTTTCACCCAGGGTTCTCGCCAACCCTGAGTAATTCTATTGGGTAGGACTAATTCACCATTTTCTACAGATCGTAAAATAGCTTCGAGTTCTCGCTTATTACACAGAAATTCTTGGGGTATATTTTTCTCACTAGCAACGTCAATTAATGCCTGACGAATCAACTTAAACACATGACTCATTATCTTAGACATAGGCTGTGGCATCTCATTAGCAGGAATCGGTGGCGCATCATAGGAGTCTTTCACCTGATTAAGCAACGCCTCGCCATAGCGTTTAATAGCGACCGGATGCCAGTCTCGAATAGAGTGCAACTGATGTTTATACTCTGGCATCTGTCGTGCAACTTCCATTAAAACCGAATCTTTAGCAATCCTAGATTTGGGTACATTTTTAGTTTTAGCGGTACTCTCGCGCCACAGACATAGCGCTTTTAAAGTAACTAGCGACTGGGCATCTAATCGCCAAGCCCCTTTAAATTTAACAAAGTAGTTCTGGTTGCTTTTGCGCTGAGTGACCAAACCAAAAAGGGTTTTTATTTCTTCTTCAAACCATGCCATTCTTCTCTGCTTATCCAGCATCTCACTAAGCATGTCGTGTAGGGTATGCAGATGAAGGACATCAATAACAGCATAGTCTATTTGTCGCTGAGTCAACGGACGAGCCAACCAATTAGAACGTGTTTCCTGTTTATCTAACTCAATATCTAAAAGTGCTCCAACTAATCGCGCATACCCCATGGAGTAACCCACATTGGCAATACCTGCAGCAATTTGAGTATCAAATATTCCTGTGGGCTGAATATTAAGACTATGGTCTAAAACCTCAAGATCTTCAGCACAGGCATGGAAAATTATACGATTATTTGGCGATTCAATTAGGCCCTTTAGAGCTGAGAAGTGATCAATGGCAAGTACATCAATCAGCCAGCAGTCTTTGCCATCTGAGAGTTGGATAAGTGCTATTTTGGGGTAATAGGTATCGGTTCTTATAAACTCGGTATCTAGAGCCAAAAGCTCAGAATCTGCAAGCTGATTACAGAGGTTCTTTAGGTCGTTGTTGCTTGCAATCCAGTGGCTCATTTATAGGGTCTTTCTGCTTTGTAATGCTAGGTTAAGGGTGCCGCCATCAACGTACTCTAATTCACCCCCCATGGGTACACCATAGGCAATTCTACTGACTTCAACACCTAAGGATTTAGCTTTGTCAGCAATAAAATGGGCTGTGGCCTCACCCTCTACCGTGAGGTTAGTGGCTAAAATAAGCTCATTGACCTGATTGGATTGAAGTCGCTCTATTAGCTTATCAATGCCCAACTGCTCAGGGCCTATGCCATCAATCGGTGATAGGTGACCGAGTAAAACAAAGTACTTACCGCGATAGCCACCCGCCTGCTCAATAGCGAATAGATCGGCGGGACTTTCAACCACGCAGAGCTGAGAATCTGATCGCGAAGGGTCACTGCATATGTCGCAAAGATCATGCTCAGTGAGTGTTCGACATTGCTGGCACTTACCCACCTTAGTGGCAGCTTCATTGACTGCTTCAGCCAGCTTAAAGGCGCCCTCTCTATTTTTCTCTAGGAGTTGCAGGGCCATACGCTGGGCTGATTTTACCCCTACACCAGGCAAAATTCGCAACGCATCGATTAACTGATCAATTGTTTTACCGTACAAGAAATACCCTCAACAAGCCCACCTTAAAGTGGAAACTTGAAACCCGGAGGCAAGTTAATGCCACCTGCTAATGAACCCATGGCATCCTTGCTGTTGGCCTCTACTTTTCGCACCGCATCGTTAACTGCAGCGGCTAATAGATCCTCTAAAAATTCTTTACTTTCGTCTAGCAATGAGGGGTCGATACTCACGCTGCGAACATCATGACGACCTGTCATCACTACCTTAACCAGACCAGCGCCTGCCTCACCAGTGACCTCGGCATTGGCGGCCTGGTCTTGCATCGTCTGCATTTTTTCCTGCATTTCCGATGCCTGCTTCATTAATTTATTAATATCCATTCATCAACTACCGTTTTTTAATCTATGGGGCGAACTGTTTTTTCATCAAGTCGCGCATCAAATCGTTGTTTAAATTCTTGCAAATCAGGGTCCTGGTTGAGCACATCAATGGCAGCGGCAAGTCGCTCCTCTTTGCTGCGAATGTTGGCTGCGCGAGGAGTTTCTTTGTCTGTGGCACCAAAGGTGATTTCAACTTCAACCTCAACACCAAAATAGGTACTTAAAGCCTTAGCTAATGTCTGCTGATGGGCAGAATCATAAAGGCTAGTCTGCTGCTGATCTATCACAAAGATCAATCTTTTCCCGTCACGCTGTTTAAACAGGCAGTGACTGGCTATCTCACCCAGCGAACCGCCCAATTCTAAGCCTTGATGGACGCTAACCCAGGAGTCTGGGGTCAAGGCATCCAAACTAATTTTTGCATCGAATACATCGGACTTAGACTCTGCCACTTGATGTTCCATTGGTTTGCAATCAACTTGGGACTCTTTGTTATACGCTGGGGGATTGGCTTTAGCGCTTTTAGTACTTTTTTGTTGGGTTTCAGATACCAACTGCTGAAGGACCGGCTCGGCCTCACGACCTTCAGCTTGTGGCTTTTTTACAGGTTGTTCACCCTCAGTTTTCACGCTCTGAGGATTCGTGTTTTTTTTGGGTGATGGACCATCTGGGCGAAAGGCTAAGGCTCTTAATAAAACCATTTCAAAACCCGCTTTAGCATCTGGCGCCAAGTCTAAATCTTTGCGACCCAATAAACAGATTTGATAAAACAGCTGAACATCTTCTCTAGAAACAGCCTGAGCCATTTCCGCCAACTGTGAGTAATGACCCAGGGTTTTATCCACGGCCTCAGGTACCGTTTGCATAATCGCAACCTGATGCCAAAGGGCGAGTAAATCGGCTAAGACCATTTCATAATCTGGACTTAGTTCAGCTATTTTATCCACCTCTTCCAATAACTGGGTACCCTCACCGGTGATCAGTGCACGACAGATATCTAAGGCAAAGCTGCGATCAATAGTGCCCAACATGGCATTAACATCAGACTCTGTAATCTTACCGCCACCATGACCAATGGCCTGATCGGTTAAGCTCAGTGCATCGCGCATACTGCCGTCAGCAGCTCTCGCCAATGACAGAAGACCCTGCTCTTCACTGGGTAATTTCTCTTCATTGAGAACAAATTTTAGATGCTCAGAGATACGCTCAACACTCAAGTTCTTAAGATTGAACTGCAGGCATCGCGACAGCACGGTGATAGGAAGCTTTTGTGGATCTGTGGTGGCGAATAAAAACTTTACATGCTCAGGAGGCTCTTCCAGCGTTTTCAGCAACGCCGCAAAACTCGACTTAGAGAGCATATGCACTTCATCAATAAGATAGATTTTGTAACGCCCACGAGCCGGAGCATATTGCACATTATCGAGTAGATCACGCATATCATCGACACCGGTTCTCGAGGCTGCGTCGACTTCCACGAGATCGATAAATCGCCCAGCGGCAATTTCTTGGCAACTACTACAGACACCACAGGGTTTAGAGGTAACCCCTGTTTCGCAATTAAGACACTTGGCTAAAATTCGTGCAATGGTGGTTTTACCCACACCTCTGGTACCGGTAAAGACATAGGCATGATGCAGGCGATCATTGTCGAGCGCATTGATTAATGCTTGCAACACATGCTCTTGCCCAACCATCTCTGAAAAATTGTTGGGGCGCCATTTTCGGGCAAGAACCTGGTAGCTCATAGCGGATTTCCAAAAGGTTTAAACACCCCATTATAGGTGTATATTTAAGCTCCGCAAGGCAACAATGGAGATGACCCCCAATAGCCACACCTCGGCACACAGAATAACTACTACCGTTGCTCCCTTCCGGGCCTGGCGGAGTTAATAGTCGTCTGTTGCGAGGGGACCAAAGGGGGCCACCATAGAAACGTTTTGAAGCGCGAGATTATGCGAGGTTTGCCGCTCAAGTGCAAGAACCAAAGCCACTCAAAACTAAAGCCGCTCAAAACTGCGGCTTAACTCAATCAAATTGTATTTTTTTTGCGGTTTATCCATATAATGATAGTAAGAATAAGGATATCGTGGATGCTATATAAAAAACTCTATTCAAAATCGGTTGCTCTATTAGCCATTACCGGGCTGATATTGACCCTATCAAGCTGTGGCGACTACCAGAGTAATGTTGAATCTGGCAATCGCGAGGGCACCCTACACTGGGGTAATGGCACCGAACCTCAGAGCTTGGATCCTCATATAGCGACTGGAGTGCCCGAGCATCATATTATCAGCTCGCTTATGGAAGGGCTGGTTAATAAGGATGGCGAAACATTAGAGCCTCGACCCGGGGTTGCCAAATCTTGGGATATTAGTGCCGATGGTCGTGTTTATACTTTTTATTTGCGCCAAGATGCTCGCTGGTCGAATGGCGACCTGCACAATTCCCATGACTACGTTTGGTCCTGGTGGCGCGCATTGCAACCTGCCCTAGGCAATCTCTATGCCTATATGTATTTCCCGATTGCTAATGCAAAGGCCTATTATGATGGCGAAATTAGCGACTTTAGTCAGGTAGGCGTAAAAGCATTAGGTGATTATGTTTTACAGGTGACCCTAACTGAGCCTATCCCCTATTTTTTACAATTACTGGATCACTACAGTACCTATCCGGTTCATCGCGCAACAATTGAAAAGTTTGGTACAGCGGATCAGCGAGGCACTCGCTGGACCTTTGAGGGCAATATTGTTGGCAATGGTGCTTTTCAGTTAAAAGAGTGGAAAATTAATCGCCGAATTACTGTTGAGCGCAACCCACATTATTGGAATGCTGAAAATGTGCGGTTAAATCAGGTAGTTTTTTACCCTACCGAAAATGTCACCACCGAAGAGCGCATGTTTCGCGCCGGCCAGCTGCATTACAGCGGCATACCCTCTGATAAAATTCAGGCCTATAGCCAATCAGATGATCCCTCTTTGCGCATACAGCCCTATCTAGGGGTCTATTTTTACCGACTTAATGTGGATAAACCCCAATTAAGCGATAAACGTGTTCGACGGGCACTGGGCATGACCATTAATCGCGATCAACTAGTGAGTCAGATCACCAAGGGCGGGCAGATACCTGCCTATGCTATTACACCTCCAGGCACTATGGGTTATTATCCAGAAAGCGACCTAGCCTTCGACCCTGAAGGCGCTAAAAAATTACTAGCTGAGGCAGGCTATCCTAATGGTGAGGGGTTTCCTACCACAGAGATTTTATACAATACCAGTGAGGGGCATCGAAAAATTGCTGTTGCCCTGCAACAGATGTGGAAAAAGCACCTAAATATCGATGTGGTATTGCTCAATCAAGAGTGGAAAGTCTATTTGGACACCGTCAGCAATCATCATTATGAAATTGCCCGAGCAGGTTGGATTGGTGACTATGTGGACCCTAATAACTTCCTCGATATGTTTTTATGCAACGGTGGTAATAATCGCACCCGTTGGTGCAACCCTGAATATGATCAAATTATTCTGCAGCAGGTGCCCAAAGCAAAAACCCATCAACAACGATTAGAGCTATTTCAACAGGCTGAGACTATTTTATTGGACGAGATGCCGGTTATTCCCATTTATATTTACACCTCTAACAATCTAGTTCACCCTACGGTAAAGAATTTTGGTCGCAACATACTCAACCAA
>Ga0206126_10005688_pt1 | contig 11350 bp, 4 predicted proteins | sample Helgoland_Spring_5_FD_148621 | JGI IMG/M metagenome (GOLD analysis project Ga0206126, IMG submission 148621) | Pelagic subsurface seawater microbial communities from Kabeltonne, Helgoland, North Sea - Helgoland_Spring_Bloom_20160412_1 | ecosystem: Environmental > Aquatic > Marine > Epipelagic ...
GCGCCGCGCACCGTTAGCATCGGTTAGTGTAGGTTAGTGTAGGTTAGTGTAGGTTAGTGTAGGTTAGTGTAGGTTAGTGTAGGTTAGTGTAGGTTAGTGTAGGTTCGTGTATTTGTTAGCGCAGGTGAGGTGTCATGCGACCTGCTGCTCGCCGGTCGGTCAGCGGGCGCCGCGCGGCCGCTTGTAGCGCGGCGACGCGGACCCGGGCGGGCCGCCGCGCCGCGCGCGCCGGTGCCCGCCGCCGCGCTTCGTGCCGTGCCGGTCGGGGCGGTACCCCTCGCAGTCGCCGCCGCACGGCGGCGCGGGCGGCCGCGCGGGGGCGCGGCGGCGGCGGGCGTGCGCGAGCCGGTGCTCCCGCAGGTAGCGGCGCGGCGGCGGGCGCGGCGGCCGCAGCACGTACGCACCGACGGCCTCCTCCTCCTCCTCCTCCTCGCGCTGCTCGGCCAGGCGGCCGCCCGCGCACCACTCGCCGCGGTCGCCGTGGTCGCCGTGGTCGAAGAGCAGCGGCGAGCGACCCGCCCGCAGCACGACGCGTCGCGCGGAGCAGATCACGAAGCAGCGCTCGCCGCCCGCGAGGACGGCGCGGGCGCTGCGACCGGCGGCGGCGCCCGGCGGGGAGCGACCGGCGGCGGCGGCGGCCGCGGCGGCGGCCGCGGCGGCGGCCGCGGCGGCCTCGGCGGCGGCGCGCGCACGCCGCTGGCGGTGGACCCCGCGCAGCAGCGCCACGCGTGCGGCGCGGGGGAGCTTCGCTTTCACGCCAAAGCCGCCACAGCACAGCGCGAGCTCCGCGTCGCTGGTGCGGGAGAAGTCGGGGGTGGCCAGCAGTTGCTGCTCGGACGGCCACGCCGGCGAGACGGGCGCGCGCGAGGCCATCGGGACGGGCGCGCGCGAGGCCATCGGGGCGGGGAGCGGCGCGCCGACGATCGCCGCGGCAAGCAGAACAGAAGATCTGTCGCCTTGTCTCCTCTCTCAGTCCCAGTCGTTACTTTGCAAGCTAACCAAATGAGGCAAAACCTATAAAAACGGTCCTCCGGCCCTAGTAGAAAGAATTCTACAGGATCCTCGCGAGGCGTTCCAGGGTGGTTCAAACCGCCACGCCACAGCCGACGATGCTGCCCGCCGCCGCCCCCGCCCTGCCCGACCGGCTCGACCTGCCCGACCTGCCGTCGCCTGCGATGCGCCCCCCGGTGCCGCCGGACCCCGCGGGCGCGGCAGCCGCCACCGCCGGCCCCCAGCTGGGCACCGCCGGCGGCGTCACCGCGCTGTACACCGCCGCGCACGAGGCCGCCCTCCGCCGCGCGGACACGGCGGAGGCGCTGGTGCGCACCATGGGCAGCAGCGCCAGGGCGATGCAGCTGGTCGTGGACAGCGTGGTGACGGAAGCCGCGGCGCAGCAGGGCAAGGCCACAGCGATCCGCCTCCTGCTCGCCCGCATGGCGAAGGAAGCCGCGGCGCGGCAGCTGGTCGTGGACAGCGTGGCGACGGAAGCCGCGGCGCAGCAGGGCAGCGCCAAAGCGATCCGCGTCCTGCTCGCCCGCATGGCGAAGGAAGCCGCGGCGCGGCAGGTGGCGCACGCCGCGGTCACGCGGCACACGAGCGTGCGCGCGCAGGCGTCCGCGGCGTGCGCCGCGGTGGAGGGGGCGGCGTTGGCGTCGGCGCGCGCGGTGGCGGCGGACCGGCGCGAGACGACAGTGCGCGCGGGCGCGGCGCTGTACGGGGAGGCGCGCGCGCTGGTGGAGACGGCGCTGCGCGCCGCGGCACCGGCCGCCGCGGCCAAGGTGGCGGGCGAGATGTTGTTCGGCGACAGGCCGCGCCGCAGCTGCGGGGCGGAGGCGGGGGGGGTGTAGTCTGTAGGTAGGTAGGTAGGTAGGTATGTACATAAGATGACATGCCAGACAGACAGACAGACAGACACAGACAGACAGACATGCACGCGTCCGTCGCCGCCCACCTCAGCGGGGCCGGGTTCCGGGAGCATCCTGCGCGGGGACGCCGCGCGTGTCGATGATGGCCGCAGGCGCGTCCGCCGGGGCGCCCTCGGCGAACGCGACCGTGAAGCGGCCAGGGACAGGGACGATGACGTCGATGTCGTCCTCGTCCTCGTCGTCGTCGTCCTCGTCCTCCGCCGGGTGCCGCTCCGCCCACTCCGCCGCCGACAGCATCTTGAAGAAGCGGCACGTCTTGGCCTCGCCGGATACGTACATGGTCACGGTGGTCTTCAGCGCCGTCTGCTCCTCCGCCCGCAGCCCGTGGTCCACCAGGTCGTGGTAGGCGGCCACGCACACGACAGAGCGCATGGCGTTGAGGATCCGCGCGAGCGCGTCGATGACGGGGTCGGGCATGCCCGTGCTGAAGCACTGGACGTGGGTGGCCGGGGCGCCGCCGGCGCCGCGGAGGGGGGCGCCGGCAAGCACGTCCGCCAGGTGACTGCTGAACGTCGTCCGCAGCGGCACCGCGGTGCCGCCGCCGCCGAGCTCCCTCCACTTCGCCAGGCCAGCGGCGACGCAGTGTGGCATCACCCAGACGCGCAGCGGACAGACTTCGACCCCCATCGTGCGGACGAGCAGGAGCAGCGCGGCCAGCAGCTGCGGCGCGCCGCGCCCTGCGCCAACGTCGCAGTGCAGGTCCTGCGGCCCCTTGCCCAGGTCGAAGTAGTGCCAGAAAATGGCTGTGACGTGCAGCTGCGCACCGGGCGTGAGCTCGCCGCTGATCGGTTCTTTCGCGATGCCGCCGTCGCCGCACGGGTTGGCGCTGCGGAAAGCCGTGAGCGCCGCCAGGGCGAGCACCGTCAGCGGGTCGCCCTTGCGGCCGTGCGCGTGCTTGCCGAGTGCGGCGGCGGCCGTGTCCGGCGCGTCGGCGAGGACTTTCACCCAGAGTAGCGCCAGCATCCGGCGGCGCCGCGCCTTCGCCGCCGCCTTCTCCGCCTTCTCCGCCACGCCGGCCAAGTTGCCGACGGCGAACTCGCCGGCGCAGCCGTCGGCAGCGGCGGCGGCGGCGGCGGCTTTGCGCAACGCTGCCTCGGCCTCAGCGCTGGGCACCCCCTCCTCCGCCTCCTTCAGGCGGCGCACGGCCTCCTCCCGCTGGGCCTTCGCCGCGTCCTGCGCCGCGGCCTCGGCGAATGCCAGCTCCGTTGCCAGCTGTACCTGCGCGTCAGCCGCCGCGTCAGCCGCCGCCTCTTGCGCCGCGGCCTCGGCGAATGCCAGCGCCTGCGCCGCCGCCGCCTGCAGGCGGCACTGCTCCTCCCACTGCTGCTCCTCCTGCGCCCGCCGCCGCGCCGCCACCTCCTGCGGTGTCTCCTCCGCCGCGTCGAATGCCAGCTGCATTGCCAGCTGTCCTTCCTCGCTGTCGCCGCTGAGCCGCCGCCGCCGCGCGGCGGCGGTGGTCGCAGGCGATGGCCCGTCGGCCTTGGGGTAGTTGGAGCGCTTGTGCGGATGGCGGCGCGGGGAAACGTACGCGGCCTCCATGTCCTCCTGCTCCGCGGCCTCCACCTGCGCCTGCTGCTGGGCCTGCAAGCGGCGGACATGCTCGTCCTGCGCCTGCGCCTGCGCCAGCTCCTCGTTCTCGTTCTTCTCCTGCATGCGGTAGGCGGCGGCAAGCTCCGCCTGCGGCCGCGGCATGGGCAGCGGCCGCGCCGCCGCGTCGATGTGGAGGCTCGCCAGCGTCTGGGCCATCTGCCCAGACGCATCGACCGCGGCCAGCGCCGCGGCCTGGGCTGCCACGAGCTCCGCGGCGTCGGCGGCACCGGTGTGCGCCAGCTGCTCCAGCTGCTGGTCCTGTCGCGCGGCATCGAGCGCGGCCACCGCCGCGGCCGGGGCCGCCACGAGCTCCTGGGCGTCCGCGGCACCGGTGTGTGCGGCGGCGGCCGCGCTCCGTACCGCCGCCGCAGCGCCCGCGCGTGCTAGTAGGGTGATGAACTGCGTCGGTGTCGCCACGGGGCGCCCGCTCGCGGCCATGCGCACGAGCTCCAGCAAGACCTTCTGCATGTTCGCCACGTCAATGTTGCGCTGCATGTCGTCCGCCATTTCCTCAAGCTGCGCTCGCTGGCCCGACGCGGCCAGACGGTGCTGCAGGCTTACCATGCCTGACGACGTGCTCGCATGGACACAGTCCTGCGCGAGCGCCAGCTGCTCCGGGGGCAGGCGCTGCTCGTTCGCGCTGAGGAAGTCCAGCAGCTGGGCGCGGTGGGCCCTGGTGCTCATCAAGGCAGAAATTGACGGCGGCGACGGTGGTGGGGGCGGCAGCGATGGTGGGGGCGGAGAAAGTCAAATGAAGAAGAGGCAACGACAATAGCAGTTCAAGAAGGCTGCAACTGGCTTCGTGATCAGAAACAAATCGAGGCCGACCCGAAGCACACACCCCTAACAGAACCTCGCACGCGCGAACCTACGACCGCCCACACGGTTCGCGTGCGTGGTTCGCGAACACACGCACACCTACGCTAACCGACGCTAACCGACGCTAACCGACACTAACCTACACTAACCTACACTAACCTACACTAACAGTACACTAACCTACACTAACAGTACACTAACAGTACACTAACATGTATCATATGCGAAAGGACCGCAGCAGACTTCTTCTCTAATCATCAAACACCCTGCGCTTGCCGCACCACTGGGAAGCGCAGCGCCCGGCTGCAGCGCCACCACCACTGCCGTCGCCCTCCACCTCGGCCGCGCCGTCCTCGTCGTCATCCTCATACTCGTCGTCGTCGTACTCATGCTCGTACTCGGCTGCGGATGGCTGCTCCGCCGCACGCGCCCGTACCGGCCACGCGCCGTCCTCGTCGTCATCCTCATACTCGTCGTCGTCGTACTCATGCTCGGCTGCGGATGGCTGCTCCGCCGCACGCGCCCGTACCGGCCAAGGCCCGATGGTGTAGCGGTTGACGAGCTCCGCCCGGCTCGTGGATGCGCGCGCTGCGATCACGCCCGCGGCGGCGTCCGCCGTGTCGCACCCCGGCGCCACCTCCGCATCGCAGTACCGCTCTCGCGCGGCCCACGCCGCGGCCTGGGCGGTGAGCACCCAGCGACGCACCCAGCGCCAGGTGCAATGGTGGAACAGCGGCAAACGCACCACGCGCCACAGCCGCGCGTCGCTGCACAGCGCGACCTGCAGCGCCGTGCGCGCCGTCGCATCGGGCACGGCGCGCGGCGGTTCCAGCGCATGCCTGGCGACGAGCCACTCCTCCGCCGAGGCGGCCACGTCGTCGCTCGCAAGGAGCAGCACCGCGTGCGTCGCCAGCGGCGCGGCGAGCGCAGGCGGCGCGCCCGCGCGATCGTGGTAGAGCAGGCGCACATCTGGCAGCAAAGGTACTACCGCGGGCGCCAGCGCGCCGCTCCCCGCCGCCGGTGAGAACCAGGCATAGATGGACACGAGCGCGGCGTGCGCCGCCGCCGACAGCGGGATGGTCGCGCCCTCCTCGAAGCCGCTCTTCAGGCCGTGCGCCACCTTGCCGTCAGCAAAATGCGCCAGGTCCACGCAGGGAGCCGCCACGATCGCGTGGCTCCCGGCCGCGGGCGGGGCGGCGGCGGCGCCGCGTGCTGTGGGCGGCGGCATCAGCGACGCGTACGTCAGCTCCTGCAAGTCGCCCAGCCGGATCCCACGTGCCAGGCCCAGCACGAGTGCGGCCGCGAGCACTGCCTGCAGCGCCTCCGCTTCGCTCGCGCCAAACGGAGCGGGCAGGTTGTGGATGCGGCGCCCGAACTGCACGAGCACGAGCTCGGCATGGGCGCGCAAGGCGCCGAGGGCGGCACCGCTGGGCACGTTGCCGCACTCGGCTACTGCGGCATCGAGCGTGTTGCTGTTGCGCGCGGCGCGCTGCGCCGTCGCGCGCTGCAGCTTGCTCTTCGCGGAGAGCAACGCGTGAACGCCGACGCCCGACGCCGCCTGTGCGTCCGGCCCGGCCAGCGTCAGCGAGGCGGCATCGGCCAGGCTGCTAAGCATATGGCAGTGGGCGTAATGAACATGCAAAGTAGACGCTTTGATGCCGCGCTGCTCGGCCGCCTCGTCGATCACGCGACAATGATACCGCACCATCTTCAAGCTGAAGACCTTGGTGAGCAGCGCGTAAAGGCGCAGCGGCTCGTTGGAAATCAGCTCCGCCTCCGTGGCCACGCCCGCGCTGTACGCACTGAACAGCATCGCGTTGAGCGCCGACGCGAAGCTGCGCAGCATGACCCAGAGGCGTTTGGCGCCGTGCTCGCGCTGCTGGGCGGGTGAGCTGGGGCGCAGCTTCTCCGCGGCCAACCGCTTCCATACGGGCACTGCCCGGAACGCGCCGGGTGCCCCGCCGAAGCGTGGCAGCCTCGCCTGCGCGCCCGCCGGGTCTTCGCCGCGCCGCAGCATGCGCAGGTCAGGGTGCGGCTGTAGCTGGTGCGCCGGGTGGCAGCCGTCGAAGGCTGCCGTCTCCATCGTCATGACGCCCCTGGGGTCGTCGCCGCCGCCACCGTCCGCGTCGAGCAGCGGGTCGATCAGACGCAGCAGCGCGAACTGCCGCCGCGCCTCGACCGCGGCAGCGCTTGCATCGGGCACGACGACGGCGGGTGAGGACACCGCCCGGCCATTGCGTGCCGCCACGTCGTCACCGGAGCGCCGCGCGGCCGACAAGATGGCACCGGGCCGCCGCGCCGCCGCCGCCGCGCCGTAGCCAGCGGCGTTAAGCGGGGTGACGGGCGCAGCGTTCCGCGCGCGGCGCGCGGCGGCAGGCACCTGCGCGCGCGGCGCGGCCCCCGCCGCCGCGCGGCGCGCGGCGGCAGGCACCTGCGCGCGCGGCGCGGCCCTCCGACGCGCGGCGGCTCTTCGGGGCCGCGGTGGCGACATGCTCAGCTCGGAACAGCTCGGAACGAACAGCAAGAGGATCGTTTTTGTGGTAAACCCATTACTTTTGCGCGCGCACTTTTGAGAGCGACCGTTTGCCCTTCCCCACGAGCAGCGGGGCTTGGGGCGCCCCGCCCCCCCCCGCGCCCCCCCACGCCGCTGCGCGCTGCGCGCGCGGGCGCCCGGGGGGCCGCTGTGGGCGAGGCCTAACCCTTAGTGCTATAGGGTTGCGGGGGCCCCGGGGACAAAAGGTGCCCCCGAAGCCGAGCCCATAGCGGAATTGTGCTACCACCCTCGAGTGCGAATTCGGGGACGCTCTGGTCGGAGAAAAGGTGGTCTAATGTTCGATGCGCACAGTCCGCGTGGCGAGCCATGCGCTTCCGGTGCTAACTTTAACAGTTCCTTCCGGAAGTGCCCCATTGGCGCATGCCCCCATTAGAGCCGTTAGAAAACCGGGAAACGGTTCGTTGGCGACGTTTTGGAACGATTTGCTAACGTGCTCAACGGCGTTGTGCCGTCAGAGCACCGCGCCATGCGCTTCCGCTGCTAACTTTAACCGTTCCTCCGGGAAGAGCGCCAATCGCGTGGTCAACGGCGAATGCCCTCATCAGAGCCGTTAGGAAACAGGGAACGCTGCGTTCGCGACGTTCTGGAACGAATTGCTCTTGTGGGTGCAGGTACAGCCCTATACGTGTCAACGCTGTATGATCCAAACAGATTTATGTATTATGACCACACTCGTACAGTCCGTTTGCAGGCTCTCCACCTTACTCGTGGTGCCGTTGCCGCTTCTTGGGCGGCGGCGCGTCCTCGTCCTCCTTCGGTACCACCCGCCGGAGCCGCACCTCTGCAGATCCGCGGCAAACGGGGCAGACGGTGGCGCGGCCGGGCCTGCCGCCCCACCCATGGTCCCACTCCTTGTTGATCGCGAGCATCCGGTCATAGCATTCGGTGTGCAGCCAGCTGCACTTACAACCACACGCCATGGCCACTGCGCGCCGCTCCTCCTGCCCCCACGGCTCCTCGCAGCAGCAGCAGTCCCCCAGCTCCGCCGCCCGCAGGTCCGCCGCCTGCTCCTCCTCCTCCTCGACCTCGGCCTGTGGTGCGTCACCGCCGCTGCTGCCGGCACCGCTGCTGATGCCGGCACCGCTGCTGCTGCTGGCACCACGATCCTCCTCGGACTCCTCCGCCGCGGACGAAGCCTCCTCCTCCTCCTCCCGGAGCGCGAGCGCGACCGCTGCGATGGCCGCCGCCGCCTCCTCCTCGTCGACCTCCGCCGCGAGCTCCTCTTGGTACGCCTCCTCCGCGGCAGGCGCCATCTCCTCGTCGCTCGCCATGTACGCGGCGGCATCTTCTTCGTTCATGTCGCTGCGCGCCCTGAAACCGCCGAGGCGTGCTACTGCTGCTGCCCGCACCTGCACCTGCTCGAGTGTTTGGAGACAATACCCGCGCAGTAATGGCGTGAAGTGCCCGGGCTCCTGCTGCGGGATGGTCGCGTCGACCTCGCTGCCATCGAGGCGGTGGGGAGCTAACAGAAGCTCGCCGCCATCGTGCATGCAGTTGGCGAACCCAGGACCGAGCGCGCGGACGAAATCACCGTAGCGCAAGACGGGGATGGGCATGCGATGCGGCGCCGTAGGCGCCAGCGCGCCCTCCTCCTGCGCCGCCGCCAGTGTCGCGGCCAGTGCCACCCAGTGCGGACCGAAGGCAGCGCCACCCACCTGGTACACGGTGTAGTGGAGGCCGCGACGCACGCCCAGGAGCATGATGTCCGCCAGATCAGCCAGGGGCTGCGCCCCAGCCCCTGGCTGCCGCCCACGGGGCCCGAATGTGTGTGCCCGGGCGCGCAGCAGCGCCGCGGTCTGCTCGCGTGGGCCGAGCCGGTAGTGCTCAGCGCGCCGCCCCGCGCGCGCCGCGGCGGCCGCAGCGCGCGCGTCATCGTCGTCGTCCTCGTCATCGGTGTCGCCTTCGAGTGTCAAACCCTTCTGCTGCAGACACGCCAGCGCCCGCACCAGCCACTGGCACTCACCGCTTTCGACCGCGTCGGCCATCGCCCTCAACCATCGGGCGTGCGCCTTGCGCTCTTCCGGCGCTGCGAGCGGCTCGCACTGCCCGAAGTGCGCAGCGAGCTTGCCCGTCGCAAGGAATGCACAATTGCCGTTCCCAAGCACCGGAACCGCGCGCAACGCCGTGGGGTCAGCCCGCCGAAGGTGCAGCGCCCTACCCGCATCCCCGCCCACGTGGTAGACCCATCCACCCTTGTTCCCCACCGTACCGACCAGCACCGCGTCAATCGTCACCTCGCGGACTGCCAGCGGACCGCGAGGGGCGCGGCGGCGCGCGAGCTCCCGCAGGGGCACGTCCGCTGCCCGAGCCGCCGCGCGTGCAGTGCGCGTCTGTCGGCCGCCGGCGCCGCCGCTGCTGCTGCTGCTGCTGCTGCTGCTGGCGCTGCTGCTACTGCTGGCGCTGCTGGCGCTGCTGCTGCTGCTGGCGCTGCTGCTGCTGCTCATGCTCGTGGCGGGGCGGCGCCTCGTCGGCGCTGCTGCTGCTGCTGCTGCTGCTGTTGCTGCTGCTGCTGCTGCTGCTGCTGCTGCTGCTGCTGCGCAGGGGCAGTGTCCGTTGTACGGTCGGCCGCAGCGCCTGCAAATGCCGCCGCCGCCGCCGCCGCCGCCGCCGCTGTCCTCCTCCTCCTCCTCCTCGGCCATCTCCTCGGCCATCTCCTCGAGCACGGCGTTGACCTCGACCGGCCAGCTGCCGCGGCGGCGCAGCGTGGCGATGGCCGCGTCCACCGCAGCGGGCGCGCAGCCGATGGTCACGAGCTGACGGCGCACCGCGGCCGCGATGATGGCCGCGTCCTCGTCCTCCTCGCCCACCGCGTTGTGCCTGTGCGCCGCCCGCACCTCCTGCGCCGCCGCAGCGCCGGCCGGGAAGGTCCCGTCCGCCGGCGCGGAGATGCCCTGCGCGTGGACGTACATAAAGAAACGGGTGTTGACCTTGTCCGGATAGGCAGACCCGGCATGCACCACGTCACCGTTCCAGCGGAGCAGGTCACCGCGTTGCAGCACCAGCGGCGCGCCGCCCGGCACCAGATCGAGCTTGGTGTCGTCCTCAAGCGCGAGCAGGACCGAGAAGGGCTTCTTGTCGCCGCGCAGCCGGCTGACGGCGCGCGCGTGGAAGTCGGTGTGGCGCGGCTGCCCCTGGCAGCCTGCTTCGCTGCGCAAGATCATAGCTGCCGCCGGGTCTTGGCCACCGTCCAGCCAGCCGCGGCTGCGCAACTCCTCGATCACGAGTTGCCGCACCGGGTCGTCGAGCGGCAGAGGCGGCGTTTGCGTGCGAAGGCGGTCGGGATTGAAGATGGACACGCCGTGCCTCCTCGCCAAGTCCTCTGCCCTCTGCTGGTCGGCCTCCGTCACCCGCACCGCGCCGCGCACGAGGTCGACGCCGGGCGCCACCACCACGTGGTCGTGGTCGAGGGCCTCCTCGCCGCGCAGGGCCGTGGCGATGGCCGCCGCCTCCTCGCGCTGCGCAGCGGCGACGGCGACTGTCTGGTTGTTGGCGTCCATGGCATCACTCACGTTGGCCCAGTCCGCCGCGGCCTCGATGGCCCCCTCGCGCGTAGGGAATCCCCCCTCCAAGACCGGCAGCAGCTGCGCCAGGTACCCGGCTTGCGTCGCCGCGGCTTGCCCGGCCAGCTCCACCTCGGCGGCGGTGGGCGCCCGCTCCTCCTCCTCGGGCACCGTCTCCTCCTCGGCGGCGGCGCACACCGTCTCCTCCTCGGCGCCGAGGAGCCGCAGCTGCGGCTCCTCGGCGCCGAGGAGCCGCGCCATGCGCAGGCGGTACGCGGGCATGTCCTCCTGCTGGAGCGAAGGAGCGCGGCCCTGGCTGAATGCCTCGAGCGCCGCGCACACAAACACACCGCAGTCGCGGCCGTTGGTCTGGCGCGGGGTCTCCGGTGACGTCGGCACCTGTTGCCAGGGGCCGTGCGGAGCTGGCTGCCCCGTGCGACGGCTCTCCTCCTCGAGCCAGGCCGCCAGCACCCGGAGCACCACACCGTCCTCGTCGTCGTTCCCCAGCAGCGAGTTGTAGAACTCAATGCGCCGCGCGCCGACATGGATGACTGCGATCCCCCAGTGGGTACCTTCGCGCATGTGGACGGGCACCAGCACAGTCTCGAACGCGAAGATCGAAGCGCGGCCGGGGTAGTTCTGGCGGCGCAGGCGACTCGCGGTGAACCACCGTCGCACTCGGTCACTGTCCTGGCGGAGCGTCGTGAAGAGGAAGGTGGTCACGACCAGCTGCCGGGGCGGCTGCCGTGGTGGCGGTAGCCCACGGACGAGCTGCCCCCATGCGTTGATGACCTCGTCGCCGAGCCACTCGCCGTTGATCAGCGCACGCAGTTGTCGCTCCGGAAGGGCCGGCCCCCCGACGTCTTCGCCGTGCTCCAGCTCGCCGTCGTGCTCGTCCTCGCCCTGCGCCGCGGCGTCGTCCGGAAGGGCCGGCCCCCCGACGTCTTCGCCGTGCTCCAGCT
>Ga0206126_10005690_pt1 | contig 11347 bp, 13 predicted proteins | sample Helgoland_Spring_5_FD_148621 | JGI IMG/M metagenome (GOLD analysis project Ga0206126, IMG submission 148621) | Pelagic subsurface seawater microbial communities from Kabeltonne, Helgoland, North Sea - Helgoland_Spring_Bloom_20160412_1 | ecosystem: Environmental > Aquatic > Marine > Epipelagic ...
TGTTGAAAAAATTGTTGGTAACAACCCTAAAAACACCACAAATATACCATTTACATATCGTATCTTAAGTATAGTGGAAAACCAAAACGAACATATCTTTTTAAAGAAACCTGAAGTAGCTGAACTGCTCAGATGTTCTATTGGAACTGTAGACAATCTCATCAAACAAGGAAAGATTCACACCTATGGATTTAATCGCAGGGTTATATTTAAAAAGCAGGAAATTATTGATTCGTTAATAAGGAGATAACCAAATAATTTGATATGATGCCCTTGTAGTTAAGTCTGCAAGGGTATTTTAAGTTATACTATAGTTTCCCATATTTAATTTATTATATTTGGATAAACAATTCAAAATCAAACTATGAAAAAATTCATCTTATTATTATCAATTCTTGCATTTACATTAGGAATGAATGCACAAACGGTTTTACCAAAACAAGGAGACAAAACGTTTAAATGGGAAGAACCAGACCAAGGCGAGACTTTTAATGTGACTTATGATGTTGGTAAGAATGTTCCTGTTATGGAAGAAAAGGCTTTTCACAACGCACTGATGACTGCTGTGATTACGTCTAAATATAAACTAAAGAACAAGCTGTCTTTTAGACCGATAAGAGTTTTCTTATACAACACTGAGAAAGACGGTGTAATGATGACAGTTAAATTCGCAGGGAATAACGCTTACGGACAACCAGGAATGATGACATCATACTACTCTATTGAAGATATAGATGGTACACCTAAGGCTGTACACCAATTCACGAATTAAACAATTTTAATAACTCCCAATAGTGTGAAGCCCTTGCAGAAATGTGAGGGTTTTTTATTACCCACCTTTTGACCACCCTAAATCCTTGTTAACCCCCATAGATATTATAGTCTTTAAAAAATTGTCCTTTTTGACCACCCTAGTCAATTCTTGTATTATCTCTGGTTAGTTTTCTAAAAATGGAGGTAGGGTAGTTAATAATGCTTTAACTTATTATAATATATTATATAATACTACTATATATAGTACTTAACAGAGGTTTTAGAAAATTTTGCCCCTGGTCAAAAGATGGACAAAACCTAGTCAAAACGTGGTCAAAACTGGTCAACTTCAAAAAGTAAAAAGTTAAAGCAGATTACAGATATATAAACACTGATTAAACATCTCCTTCCATTTTATTTCTAAATACTTATTAGTTTTTATAAACAGCAATTAATGTGCTGTATCTGTTGTTGTTAAGTAGTTTTTTTAGTGTCAAAAACAATTAAAACTCTAGAAAAAACAAGAAACAAAAAAAAGCCTTTTTTCGTTTATATAGTAGAGCCTTGTAAAACTTAAAATAACAATAATAGATGTTTATTGTTTTTATAGAGGAGAGGTAATCAACGTGAAACAAAAAAAGCTGTTTTTACGTCTAAATAGTATAACGCTTAAATGAAAAGAAAATGAGAAAAAATCAATTACAACAAGGGAATGAAATTGCAAAACAAATTAAGAGGCTAGAAACGGAGCATACTCAATTTCGAGAAAACATGGGCTACAATACCAAGATACCAGATACTATTAATATATCTGGATCATTTGTGTATGCTCAAACAAAAATAACAGACTCGATATTAATACAGGTAATCTTAAAGGAAGTAGATAACCGCTTTATTGAAAAGCTCACAATCCTAAACGACAAATTTAAAAACCTGTAAATATGATAGTACTAATAATAATAGCAATGATTTTAATAATAAATAAATAATAAATGAAAGTAGCAAATTTACCAGAGGTCATCCAAATTTCTAAAGACTTGGATTTTACAAAATATCAACTTGACAAGCTCCGCAAATTAAATGAGCCTTCAAAAACGGCTTGGACAATTCAAGGTAATGACAGAGGCAATTCAGTTGTTATACCGACAAAATTAAAAGAGATGATAAGTACAGAGATTAACAAATTGTACCTATCTCAAATTGAGCAATACAACGAAACTCTATCGACTTTATAATATGAGACAAAACACAAACATCAACATTCGCCTATCTAGTGCGCTTAAAACAAATATTGAGCGCCACGCAAAAAGGCAAGGCATGACAATTGCTCAATATACACGTTCCATTTTACTGAAGCAGGAGGTAGAGACAGCTTCAGGTCTTCGCTTGTATTATGAAGACACAAGCCTAAAAAATGGCACAATAGTTTACTTATTGGACTATGGCAAAAATAAGGTGCAACCTGAAGACGGAAATTATACCTTGACTACAGGTAAGACTCTGGCTATTCGAGAGGGCAAAGTTGCAAGCTCTAAAGCTGAATTAAGACCTGCAGAGCTATCTGAGATGATTGGTTATACAACCGCATTAAAAAAGGTGAATAACGTCTTAAGAAGCGTTTATAACAACATTCAAGAAATTAGTTTAAGCGATAAAAGTAGCGAGTTTAGAATGAGCGTAGCGGTTGCAAAGAATACTGGCTTTACTGAAATTCAAAAACTAGATGCTATGGCTAAAACTTTAGAAATGCTAACAGAAAAATCACCAAAAAATGTTACAGAGCTAATTGCTAGAATTAAAAAAAACCAAGACAATGGCTAGGAGATATACACAACTGAATAAGTTAGCGCAGAGCAAACTAGAGAAAAATAAGACGTCCTATAATACAGACGTGAAGACTAATACACCAAAACCAAAAAATAAGTAAAATGGCTTTTCAAAAAGGGAATTCACTAGGCGGTCGCAAAGTTGGGAGCGTAGGTAAAAGCAATGCAAAGACTAAGGAGGCTTTTACTTTATTGCTTAATAATAATTTAAGTAAGCTCCAGAGCGATTTGGATAATCTCGAGAGTAAAGACAGGCTAAAAATCATGTTAGAATTAGCTAGCTATGTAATACCTAAGTTACGCTCTGTCGAATCTGAAATAGAGGTCAAGCAAGCAGTAATACCAACGATAAATTTTACAACGATAGAGGCGTAAAAATTTGAGGGGAGCAATATTGGATTTTAAATTTACTTTTTTCGGTGCAACCCTCAAATTAGCCTTATTTATAGACATAAACAAGACATTGTTGTTTTGTTATTTGTGTTTGTTTGTTGTAAATCAATAAGATAGGTGGTTAATATTCAGTATATAGTCCGTAAAACGTCCAATTGTTGATAAAGTTGAACAAAACAAATTCAAAATAAAACTCTAAAACATTATCTTAAATAGGAAGGTAAAATTGTTAGTACCTAAATCTAACTATAATTTTAAATAATCTCTAAAATGCTAGGCTATCATCAGGCAAAGGATATTGTGTCTCAGGGAGACTTTAATGTCATTAATTTAAACAACAATAAGCAAGCTAAAAGAAGCTGGAAGCAGTATCAAACTGAACCTGTAACTAGTTTAGGAAAATCGGAAGCATATGGATTGGTTTGTGGCTTTAGTGATATTGAAGTTATAGATGTTGACCTAAAAATTCTTTGCAACGATGTTAAAAGTCCAACACATGAAGAGCTTGTTAGCATAGATGTAAAATGGAAGCAAATATTAGCCCAACTCAGACAGTCTATATATAAGTTTGATGATAAGGTTATGATTGTTAAAACTAAGAATATGGGTTACCATATAATCTACAGGGCAAAGAATATTGAAGGTAATCTTAAACTAGCTAAAAATAAGGACAACAAAGCATTAATAGAGACTAGAGGTAAAGGAGGTTATGTGGTTATGTATGATGACTTTGTGGCTAGAGATTACACAAAGCTAAGGTATATACTAAAAAATGATAGAAACGCCTTAATAGAAGCCTGTAGGAACTTTAATGAGGTTGTAGATGCTCCTGTAAAAGAGTTTAAGCATAAGCAAGATAAGAGAAAAGTAATTCAGGGAGAAATTCTCCCTATTGATGATTTTAAGGCTAGGGTAAGTACGTTAGATTTATTAGCTCGTAAGAATTGGCAAATACTTAATGAAGATGCTGAAGGAAGAACTAGGGTGTTAAGACCAGGTAACCCAACTTCAGACACAAGCGGTGTTGTATTCAAAGATGGAAATCTGTATGTATTCTCCAGTTCAACAGAATTTGAAGTAGAGACACTTTACAATGTTTTTGATGTCTATCGAATACTCTATCATAATGGAGACCAAAAACGCGCAATCAAAAGTATCTCTTCACAAGGTTATGGTACTAAGCCAACAATTGTTGAAGCTGAGAGAATAACCAACTCGTTTCCTATTGATGTTTTACCACAAATACCTCGTGAATACTTTGAGTCACTATATGAGGCTCAGGGCATGAATATTGATTTTATGGCAACCACATTCTTAACTGAGGTTGCAGGCTTGTTAGGTAATTCTAAAAGGCTTGAAATTGAATATGGGAGAACTGTCCAAATGAATATGTATAGTGCTAATGTAGGTAACTCAGGAGATGGAAAGACACCTGCGAGTAACTACGCATCAAAACCTTTCAAGACTAGAGATAATGTTGAAGTTGAAATATATAAAGATGCAGTTAAGAAACATGATTCTAAATCTGATTTGCCTAAACCATTAAATAAATCATATATGATTAATGATGTTACTCCAGAAATGAGACTTATTAAATTACAAGCTATACATAGGGGTATACACCAAAGTGTTGACGAGTTAGCTACTATATTTGAACAAGGAAAAAAAGATGATACATCATCAGTTTTGTTATCTGCTTGGAGTAACGAGGACTTAAAGCAAGAGAGAGCCTCAGAAAATATAAAAGACAGATTTGTTGTAAAAGCTGGGTTTAGTATATCTGGAGGTATACAACCTGAAGTTCTGTATAAGAACTATGATGATGGTAAAGCGAATGGTTTAATGGCTAGATTCTTATTTGCATTTCCAGAGCCTAAAATTGTGTATAGAACAATATCTAGAGAGGCTAGGAGAGAAGCAATGGTTAACGGAGACCTTTACGATGATTATATTGGTGAGCTATTTAATGACAAAGGCATTAAGCATTTTTATTGGAAGTATGATAGCGATGGAAGGTTGATAAATAAACCTACTCATGTTTATACAGAAGAGGCTGAAGAATACTTTATGGAGCTTACAAACAAGTTTAGGCGATATGGTAGTAAACCTAGTACTAATTCTTCAATGATTGCTGTACTATCTAAGATGGAAGATTATAGAGCAAAATTCTCCTTATTGCTACATATATTACATGGAGAAAATGACATAGAAGTAGGAGTGAAATATGTAAAGATGGCTCAAAAGCTATGTGATTACTATTTGCATTGTCACAATAAATTGTTTTCAGATAAAAGCGCAAAGGCAAACCTCAAGGATATTGCTAATGATAAAAGATTGAATAGAACTGAGAAAGTCTTAAAGGCTCAAGAATTAGGTTTTTCAATTAAGGAGACTTCTGAGGCTTTGGGGATATCTCGTAGTACTGTTAAAAGCGAGCGTAAAAAAAGTAGTTAAGGTCTACTTGTGGACTATAAAGAGGGTGTTTAGATATTAAAGCATTGTTTATTAGAGTTTTATATTGATTATTTAAACAATGTTTAGTTGTTTAATGCTATTGTGTTTCTCAATTATTCCTGGTATAATGTATGACACTACTAATAATAAATCTTATTGCTTTAATTTCTATCAAACAACACATTAGCCAGTATGCTATCTATTTTTAATGTTTTTGTGTAAGGTATTCTTATTAATTTATATCCTTTTGATTCTGCAAAATCTGATTTGATTTTATCATTTATCTTATTTCTTTGCAATGCCTTTTCTCCCCCCCAATGTTCAATTGCTATAAAATGTTGTCTTCCATCAAATTCAATCAATGTATTATGATTTGGAAGAAAAAAGTCATATATAAAAAAGCTCTTTTTACTTTGATTTGGTTTTTTTATTCTGAACTGCCACTTATGTTTTATATTGTTGTCTCTTAACCAAAAAAGAATATCTCTTTCTCCTTTTGACATCTTACAAACAGGACACCCCGACGCCCTTGTTATATGGCTTGATGATGTTACTTGATGTAAACTCGCTTCCCATTCTCCATGTTTTTTTTTTCTTTTACAAACAAATTTAATCTTAGTGTCAGTGCCTGCATACATGGAGAAATCAGATATTTCAATAAAGTCTCTATGAATAGCAAACACCTTTTTTTTAGCTTCCTCTAATGTTGGCATTCTTTCAGATGCCTTTTTATGTAATCTTAAATCCAAACATTCTGGGCAATTGTATTCATTGATTAAGTGATTTTGTGCTTTACTCTGTGTGAACTCTCCATGCTCTTTACATATCACTATAATTGGTTTATTCATTCCACTATAGATTACTTTACTGTAATCATAAAAGTTACCATGAATGGCAATTGCTTTATTAATAAACTCTTTGGTGCTCAATTTGTTCTTTGCTATTTTAAGCCTTTCCCTGTTACATTTTGGACAACCTCCCACGCGTCGATAGTGATTGTCTGGATAGGTCTCAAACTCTCCATGATTTTTCTTCTTACAAATCACTATAACTTTGCTTTTATTACCCTTGAAAACTACTTTACTATAGTCGTAGGTGTCTCCGTAAGCTTTTCGAAAACGACTTAGCACTTCTTGTAATGTTAATCTTCTACTCATAAAATCTAAATGTAGTAAAGTTTTTTAAATAAAAAACCCTCACATTTCTGCAAGGGGTTGATATCTAAAAAGGTTTGATTAGTTTAGACAAGAAGAGGGTAAATTAGGTTTTGGTAAAGTCCAAGAGTCAGCGCGAAAATTAAAGTTATCACAGCTATTAACATTATCTACGTTCCAAGAACTTAAATCTTGGTTGAAAGAACTTGCACCATTAAACATACCTCCCATAGTAACTATATTACTCGTATCCCAAGAACTTAAATCTTGGTTGAAAGAAGTAGCTTCATAAAACATAGAAGACATATTTCTTGTGCCGTCATATAAGCCTTGTGGTCCTTGTAGGCTCCAATTACCAATAGGTTGGTTGAAAGAAGTTGCACCATTAAACATTAGAGACATTGTATAGACATTGGTAACTACCCAAGAACTTATATCTTGGTTAAATGATGTGGCACCCATAAACATCGCATTTAATGAAATTTCTGGCACATCACTTGCGTCACTACCTGAGATTAAAGGTTTTTCTAACCAATATCCTGGTAAGGGTTGGTTGAAAGAAGTAGCTTCGTAAAACATCCCACCAAAGTTTACGCAAGAACGGGTATACCAATCTCCGATGGGTTGGTTAAAAGAAGTAGCACCAGCAAAAAGACCATTCATACTTGTCACGTTACTTACGTCCCAATTACCAATAGGTTGGTTGAAAGAAGAATTGTTATAAAACAAATTAGCCATATTAGTCACTTTAGTTGTAGCAACTTTACTAACATCTTCATTATTAGCTATCATTTCAAATAACATATCCCTATTAACAACAGTATACGTAACCCCATTAACTACTCCTGTATCGCCTACTGAAGCATCTTCACAAGCCTTTATAGTTATCCCGTTACTGTCTAGATAAATAGGACAAGAAGATTGGTTGTTATTATTACCATCATCACCACTACAAGCAACAATAAGCACAGCTAAAAATAAATAGATTAGTTTTTTCATAATGTTTTATTTTTTAAATGAAATAGTAGTTGTATAAACAACTCCTGTTTGTAGGTCTTTCTGTATAGAGGTTAAACTATACCCTTTTGTAAATTGTTCTTTTTGTATTCTGTAGGTATTAACCTCATCGGCTATAATCTGAATAAAACCCTCAGATTCTGTAATCACTGAATCAGGATTCTCGAGTTGTAAGTCTATTGTCATATCAGGAATTGATTTGTTTTTAAAATCAACGACAAAGATTCCTTCTTTCAAGATCACCTTGCCCTTAGCATTAACTCCTGAGCCATTAACTCCTAATACTCCTAGCTTATATATTCCATCAGGTGCCACTTGCGCACTTAATAACGTGGTAACTCCTAGCGCAAGTAATAATAATAATTTTTTCATGATATAATTTGTTTAATTATGGATTACATATTAGTAGAAATAATAAGACCAGCAATAAGTGGTATTATAATTAAGGCTACTATTATAGTTGTGTTTTTTTTAATCGACTTTAATTTTGAATTAGCATTTATTTGAACAAATAACAACTCCTTTTGAATTTCACTATCGGTAAAATCTTTATATTTTTCATCAAATAATTGTCTATGTCTTGTCATAATATGGTTAGTTTTTAGTTGTTTACCCAAATATAATATATTAAATATGGTAAACTACGGTATGCCTTAAATAAAACTCAATTTTCCTTCATTGCATCTAAGAAAGCTTTATTAAGGGCATCTGGGTCAATTTCTCTTTCCTTATTAATGTACTTAAGAAAGCTACTCTCAGTTTTGTGACCTGTTACACTTTGAATGAGCTGTTGGTTTATCTTACCATAGAAGTTGGTTGCGAATGACCTACGACCTATGTGAGAAGTTATAAGCTCGTATTTGGGTTTAGTTATAACCTTAGACATGCGTCCCCCGATATTCTTATTTCTTCCTTTGCATAGTTCATTGATACTCGCTAATTTACATACTTCTTTGATGAGGTCATTATAGCGGTTGTAGTTATGGTGTTGTTTAGTACTAAAGAGAGGAGGGAAGCTCCCTTTGTGCTTATCTAAAATAGCCTGAACTTGAGGCAATATAGGTATCACAACATTGGCTCCAGTCTTTACTTGCTTGAGTCTTATTGTATTACTCTTTATATGAATATTTTCTTTGGTTAGTTTAAACAAAGAAGCTGACCTTTGACCTATGTAGCAGGATACTACTAACCAGTCTCTCGCTATATCCAAAGCACTATCTTTTACATTTAGAGCGATGATATCATCTATCTCAGAAGAAGTCAGAAAGACGCTTAAAGTGGGTTGTACACGAATGTTCTTAGTCAAATTCTTAACTTGATTGTGAATAATCTCTCCTCTCTGCTCTGCATATAAGCAAACCGCCTTTAATCTACCTAGTTGACCTTTCAAAGTTGATTCGGGATACCCTTGCTCTCTGCAGTACTTTATAAAGGCGTCTTTAAAATTCCCATCAATGTCAATTACTTGTAATTCCCTTCCAATATGCTTTTGATATTTACGCATAAAAGAGGCATTAACTCTATAAGCTTTCTGTGTGTTTTTAGCTAACGTACTATCACTTTCAAGAAGTTCATTATAGTATTCTAAAAGGTTTAGTTTCACAACCTCCTCTAGAGGTCTTAACGCCTGTTTAAGCCACTTAGAATCAACTTGAGCTTCATCAGTTATTAGAGACCTTATCCGAAGCTCAAGAAGTTGCATTTCATTCTGCACCTTATCGAGTGCTTTGTTCTTTTCTTTAATGAGAAGTTTCTGCTCTTGATTGTCTTTGGCAGACATTTTATGCTTGATGACCTTTGAGCTTTTTAGCCTATCTTTGTCTATGTAAAGATTAGTTCTTGCTTTTGCATCAACAGATAGCTCCCTATATCTAATCCAGATTGGTGCTATTTGTTTGATTGATTGAGTAAAGAAAGTAATTGCCATATTTGGAATATTGATGTTATCCAAATATACAATCTATTTTTAAACTAGTCCGAAATTAGTCCACAGATATTACATGTTGTTACATGAAGTTAGATGTTAATACGTGTAATTGTAGAAGAGGTAAAATCCTTTTAGGCACTATGAATGCTAGTATAAATTAAAATATATACGTAAAACACCTTTATTGTTGAGATTGTTGAAAACTTGTAAGAAACTTGTTTTTCTAATTTACTCATGTGCTTTAAATATTTGATTTGTAACTACTTATGTTAACACTCTAGTTGATTTAGTCCACAATCAATCCCTTGTATAAGCTCAAATTTAATACTAAAATGTTGAAAAAATTGTTGGTAACAACCCAAAAAAAACCACAAATATACCATTTACAAATCGTATCTTAAGTATAGTGGAAAACCAAAACGAACATATCTTTTTAAAGAAACCTGAAGTAGCTGAACTGCTCAGATGTTCTATTGGAACTGTTGACAATCTCATTAAACAAGGAAAGATTCACACCTATGGATTTAATCGCAGGGTTATATTTAAAAAGCAGGAAATTATTGATTCGTTAATAAGGAGATAATTAATATGATGTGATCCCCCCTAGTAGTGGTTTTTTATTATATTTGAGATAATAGATAAAATATAAAGGAATGGGACTATTTGATTTTTTAAAAAAGAAAAAAAATATTGAAAATGATAATGGGTTGAATGAAAATTATTATGAAAATGGGCGGGGTAGTATTAAAGAAAGATTTACTAAATTAAATGGCAAGAAACACGGTCTTGAGAGTTTCTATTATGAGAATGGTGCTTTAAGAGAAAAGAAGAGTTGGAAAAATGGTAAAGAAGATGGTGTTGGTAAATATTATAACAGAAATGGTCAATTAAGATCCGAAACTGAGTATAATAAGGATGGTGAAGTCGTCAAATTCTATAATAAATCAGGAGAATTAGAAGCTGTTTGGACAATATCAATATCAAAAGGAGGTATAAAAACTAGTAATAGAAAAAAATATTACAGAAATGGTCAATTAAGTTATGAATGTGAGGGTTTGGATTTAATTGAAGGAGATGGGTTTATAAAATACTACTATGAAAATGGTCAATTAAAGAATGAAACTAATTTAAAAGATGGTTTTGTAGATGGATTAACAATATGTTATAATGAAAATGGTGATTATGAAAAAGAAGTTACACACGAAGAGGCAAACCCTTCTAAGTATAGAGTTGATAGATTAGCTCGAATAAGAAAAATGAACGCAGATACCACATATGTTCCAAGGATCATTAAACACCTCCCTATAACCCTTACTATTTAGTAGGGGTTTTTTATTACCCACCTTTTACCCACCTTTTGACCACCCTAAAAGCTTGTTAACCCCTATAGATATTATAGTCTTTAAAAAATTGTCCTTTTTGACCACCCTAGTCAATTCTTGTATTATCTCTGGTTAGTTTTCTAAAAATGGAGGTAGGGTAGTCAATAATGCTTTAACTTATAATAATATATTATATAATACTACTATATATAGTACTTAACAGAGTTTTTAGGAAATTTTACCCCTAGTCAAAAGATGGACAAAAGATGGTCAAAACGTGGTCAAAAGTGGTCAACCTCAAAAAGTAAAAAGTTAAAGCAGATTACAGATATATAAACACTGATTAAACATCTCCTTCCATTTTATTTCTAAATATTTATTAGTTTTTATAAACAGCAATTAATGTGCTGTATCTGTTGTTGTTAAGTAGTTTTTTTAGTGTCAAAAACAATTAAAACTCTAGAAAAAACAAGAAACAAAAAAAGCCTTTTTTCGTTTATA
>Ga0206126_10005691_pt1 | contig 11347 bp, 10 predicted proteins | sample Helgoland_Spring_5_FD_148621 | JGI IMG/M metagenome (GOLD analysis project Ga0206126, IMG submission 148621) | Pelagic subsurface seawater microbial communities from Kabeltonne, Helgoland, North Sea - Helgoland_Spring_Bloom_20160412_1 | ecosystem: Environmental > Aquatic > Marine > Epipelagic ...
CTATCTCTAACCTTTATATATATATATATATATATATATATATATATATATATGGTGATTTCCGAAAGCGGTGTTCTTTTTTTGTATTGAATATATTATAATAAAAAATGCGAGATATACCACATCAGTTACATCTGGTGCATCTGGTGCATCTGGTGGTTGCATGCGTGGTCGGTGCGGTTGTCTATCTTGTTGCCGGTCACGATCGTTGGGTGTCGCACCGCGCGCCGACTGTGCCAACTGTGCCGAGACACGACACCACACACGTGCGTGTGCAACCACCTGGTATCCACCACACCACTGCGGATTACGAAGATACGGATACAGTGTTGCCGAGTTATGTCGAGTCACGTTCCATTCCGATCCATTCGGAGAATGTGTTGACCACACCCTATTTACAAAGAACCAACAACCGAATGCCGGGGTGCTCGGTGTTGCCTACTGAGGTTATGCCAGAGTTGGCAGTTGTGGAGCAGACACCGGCGGCATCACGATGCCCGCGCGTGAACGCTTGGTGCAGTCCACTGTGTGGGTTGTACGTCTAAATGCCAACTTACTTGGTGGATGGGGATACGATAGATAGATGTTGATGATACGTTGTGCAACCCCGACTGTATTTCGATCCACTTAATTAAATTAGACTTAGACTGTAAACGAACCCGATTGTTGGTGCGACTTCAGTGCTTTCCACCTACGAAGCGTTTCCACGCGTGCTGTCGAATGAACGACAACCGGTGATGGATAGGTTGAAACCGTCTCATCGTTTTCATATTTATGTCGTATGTGCGCATCGTACCAGTGGTGTAAGTCGGTTGCGGTAATACGATTTGTATTCAGTTCGGTGATGTATTTCTTGATGTACACGCCATTCGGGTCAAATTTGAAACTCTGTGTCCACGGATTAAAGATCCGGTGATATGGTTGCGCATCTGCGCCAGTGGAAGCCGCCCATTGCCACCCTCCGTTGTTGGACGCCGGGTCGTAGTCGACCAGGTGTTGTGCAAAGTGTCTCTCACCTTTGCGCCAGTCGACGCGCAGATCCTTGACCAGGAAGGATGCGACCACCATCCGCGCCCGGTTGTGCATCCAACCAGTGGTTTTCAATTGGCGCATTGCCGCATCCACATATGGGAATCCGGTTAGACCCTCTTTCCATTTTGTGAGTGCGACGTGTTGCGTTGCGCGATTTTCCCAGAGACTGGCACTGGTTCCTCTCAATGGGACGATCATCTCTTGATTGCGGTGGGGGAGTGGACGACGTGCTTTTTTGGTTTGTTCGGCAGCAGGTCGGGGGCGTCTCTTCGTCTGCACTGACCGGGGAAAGGCGTTCAGTTGCCCTTTCAATACATCCGGAAAATGATACGCAACGTATCCGTAGAAGGCGTTCCAGAACAGTTCCCGCGTCAATGCTTCGCAAGCGACGGGGTGATTCGTGTGCAACGCGTTGTGTATATGGTGGTATGCTTCCCGAAAACTCACACATCCAAATTTCAGATAGGCGGACAGCCGTGTGGTTTTTTCTTCCCACGTGTGATTGCGTTCCGTGTTGTATTTGCGACAACGTTCGACGATGTATGCCGGTGCCAAACGTTGCAACGCTTCGGTTCGCCCACCGGCAACTGCGCTGCGAACATCTGTCAGGTGTGCGAACGTCTTGTGTTGGAGCAATTGGTCGACGCGCAGCGATGTTTGTTTTGAATGTATTGCCGATGTATCTATGAATTGTGTTCGTGGCAGAGTGTGCATGCGTTTGACACCTTTTGAGACGGCTTTCCGATAAAAGGGCGTAAACACTTTGTATAATGTATTTGTGTTTGTTCGTATGTTTCTGATTGGAACAATCGTCACATCGTCATGATTTGTCACAATCTGAACAGTGGGGTGTTTGTGTGTTAGTTGATGGATAAGATTTGCATCGCGTTGGACAGAGAAGGGTGTGTTGTCTTCGTTCCACGCCACCGAACAGTGTTGGTATGTTTTACAGAGTGTGTGCACGAGTGCACATATACATACTTCTGGTTTGCCTTGTAAAATGATTAATTCGGACTGTTTCGAATGGGTCTGTATTTGCTTATTCAGATCCACAAGCGATTCAAACATACATTTTACAGATGCCGGAGAATAGAACGGGTTGTGTTTGGGTTGGATCTGGCGCGGGTCGAGGCAAAATACGGGCACAATCAAATCGCAGGCTCTGCACAAGGTGCGCAGAGCATAATTGTCATTCAATCGGAGATCCCTTCTAAAATAAAAAATACCAATCGATTTCATATCTATATACGTGTGCTTTAGGTAGTGATGTATATATTAACTGGAATCATTAAATGTATTAGCACTTGTACTGGTTAGAGTGATTCGTGTATCAACCGAACAGTGTATGGCTTTGCGAAATAAGTATACAATGTGTACGTCGCATTCTTTGTGAATTTACCAATCTGCTCGGTGAGGTCTGTACTGTACAGATGTCCCTGATTACCACAGTTGCGGAGACACGGTGTTTTTGCATCGTAGAAAGGCACTGTTTCGAATCTGGCTTTCAGGTCGTCTTGTTGTTCAAGTGTAAGGTGAATCGTGTGTGCCTTTTGGGGGGTATTCGGCACATTACTGCGTGTGTGTTTGAGAGGTAATGTGCACACTTGCCCATTGTACCGAGAGAGCAAATTAATTTTATTCATATACAAATTTTTTCTCAATTGCTCACCACTTCCCAAGACTTTCCCCTTTGCCAAGACCTGTCCATTTTTGTGTATAATGTCCAGTAGGCAGAGTGGACGAATATCGGGTTCTTTTGTTCCAATTGAAACGGTTGCCGGGTACTTGAATCTCATGTCTGCTCTCAAATAATCGTTGTTTTCACGATAGACTTTATACCAATCAATTTCTTTGAAAATACCCTTCTCTGAGAATTCTTGTAGCGTGATCTCGTGTGGCACAACATAATGCGTGCGCGCATATTGTTGTGCCAACTGGTGTGTTTCTGCCGACATAAGTTGGTGCGGTGTCACAAACGCTTCTCGCATCGTTTGTTGCGTGAAGGAACAGTGTGCGCGAAGCATCGTGCGCATTTCAGCATCAATTGTTGCGTGAGACATCAACTTCAATGTGAACAAATATCCTTTGTGTTGCAGTTCGTTGGGAAGCAATATGCAACTATTTTCTCGTATTGAATCGTGTGGTCGGGCATCATTATAACTGCACAGCAAATCCACCGGCGTTTGGTGTGTTTGTGCGAATTCTTCGAAAGTCGGTTCGCATAGATGTTCTTCTAAACTAATATTTTTACTCAGGTAGAATCGGATCGTGTGCGATGCCTCCGGTATAAGGAAGAGTTCCAGTTGAGGCGTACATCCCTCCACAGGTGGGTTCATTCCGTCAAGGTCATCAAATATATCGTTGTCACTGTGTACAGTCGACATAGAGGTGTACACGGAACTGTCATCTGGCGAGGATAACGATTCCAACAGATCATCGTACGTTGTATCAGTTCGGGCATCAGATACAGTGAACCCGTCGTCGGTGCGTTGTCGTTTGCGACTACCATCATCAACCGAAACAGACTGTACGTTCATCAGAGTTGCCGATTTATTTTATTTAAATAAATGGAAAGGAAGGTGTTTATAAATCAGTTTTTTATCCAGTTTTATTTAAAAATATATAATGTTCATCTAATTCAATTGCTTTGGCGCTAACTACCAATGTCTGGAAAAATGTCTGGAAAAATGTCTGGAAAAATGTCTGGAAAAATAAAGGAAATTGTTCTATCTGGTGGGGGGACAAATGCAATTGCGATAGTGGGCAGTTTGCAGGCGCTGTATGAGACCGGGCAGTTGCAAACGATTGATCGGTGGGTCGGTTCCTCCGCGGGTGCGATCATTGCGGTGTTTATGGTCTTAGGTTATACGCCCCAATCGCTGTACAAACTCTTACTGAATGTTGATTATTCGAACCTAAATGATGCCACGTGTGACAGCGTGTTGTCTTTCTTTGATGTAATGGGTGTGATCGATGGGTGTAAAATAATGCAGATCGTTCGTCTGGCACTTGCAAAAAAGGGATTTGCCGAAGACACCACGTTCCACGAACTGCAGGTGCGCTCCCAAAAAGAATTAGTTATTGCGGGGTACAATCTAACCGAAGGTGTGACTGAAGCGTTCGACACATCCAACACGCCTCATATGAGAGTAATGGTTGCATGTCGCATTTCCATCTCGGTTCCCTTTCTGTTCACACCGGTTGTGCACAATGGTCATATGTATGTAGACGGCTGCACAATCGAACACGCACCCATACAATTCGCAACGCACCGAAACAAATCTCTTATTATTCAGTGTGTCTGCCAAGCAGACACTGATCCGAATACAGTTTCATCAGCGAACACCCGTCCCATACCAAACGATGTTCCGTCTTTCTGTGCACTGTTAAATAGTCGCGTGTGCCGAACCTTACACGAGAAGTGTATGTCTAAGATTATGAAAAAACGTCCACACACGATTCTGTCTATACCAATTCCACGTTCCAATTGTGCAACGTTCGTGGTTGATTTTGCAATGGATGTCGTAGGGAAAAAGAGATTGTTCCACATCGGACACGAAGCAGCACTTCACCATACGAGTATACAGTAAAATATTTAAAATATGCACATATATGTATTACTCAAGAATGATCATCTACATACTCATATGTATCGCTATCGTGTGTGTTGTTCTGGCTGTTGCAAATGCTTGGAATACCGAAGCATTCGAAAGCACATCGAATTATATGCCACCCATACTAAGAGACCCGACCGCATTGCAGTGCAATAAAGATTTAAATTATGGGCCCGATGCGAACACGACACCCCCCTGTATCTACGAATGGGATGCGCCTTATTTCGTCGGAGATAGCACGCTGACCTTGCCATCGACTGCCGACACGTGGATAGGAGAGAACAACTTACAAAGTTTGTTGGGTGATCTCGAAGGTCACACGCAGTCATGTGCCAGATCTGGCGAGAAGGTAAAAAAACGAGTGCGTGCCGAACTGGACTCGATCCAATTGCAGACGTTGGTTGTTGACCGACATATACGAACTGATGCCCAAACGTTAAAAAGCGCCAAACGGATTCAATCTCAATTCACTAAGTTGAAGAACATGGTCGGTCATTTGGAACGGGTGAAGTGTTATCCGTCCGACAGAAAGTGTCAGACGGGATATTCCTTAAGGGTACCGAATCCGCATTATTGGGGGTGTGGCGAGAAGTGTGCGGGTGGTGCTTATTGGACTGACACCAGTTGCAATTGTGCGTGTGTCCGCAACATTGAATGCGAACCCAACTGAATTATCGTTGTCCGACATACGTTGTGGAGCGGACTTCTTTTGTTGAATTAATTTATTTTTAATACATCAAATTAAATATACGTAATAATACGAAATGGATACAAAGAGATATTCGATAGTAGTTTATATTGTGTGTGTATTCATTCTGTTGTGCATATGCATACTATTTGTAAACCAGCGGTCGCCTCGTCGGACACACAGCAACGAACACTTCACGGCATACGAATCGGATACGGACAATATCGATAACTATCTCTTGTCGCGCCCGATACTGGATGTGCACACCCCCTATATGTGGCAACAACCTGCCCGGTTGCAGTCGTTGTATCTGAACGACCTGCAGAGCATTCGGTTCACAGGTTCTCCCAAAAACCTGGACGATTTAGTGTTGACCACGCAGGCGGCAGCATTGGACAAGTGTGTGGCGTCTCCACTCTATGCGGCAGAGAGAACCGACGTGGAGAAAGAGTCGGCAAACGTAACCGCAAATATTGCTTCCGCTAGTACCGAAATAACGCAGTACAATGAGTATGCCTCACAAATGAAGGCGAACACAACCGATTTAGAAACAAATATTAGGCCTGTTATGAAAGAGTTGTCGTACGTCCGAGATTGTGTATTTACGGTTGATAATATATTAACGGGGTTCTATGTGTACACGAAAGACACCAAGATATTAGGAATCGAAGATATCAGTGGGGACGCAAATAGTTGGTACAGTGCGAAAAAAGTGAAACAACCGTTCATACTAGATGGTAATACGGTTGTATCTTTTGCTACAGTGGATACTAATAATGATACGCTGCATCAAAACACCGCTGGTTTGATATTGGCGAGTGATTTAGATGTATTTAGTACCCACAAAGATAATTGGATTTATTGGGAAGTGTATGCAAGAAACAGTAGTGTCGACAACCCACCAAATGACAAATATGGTAACAAATGGTATGAGGTGGAGTACAATCGTGACGGGGACGTTCCCGGGTGGTCCTCTCCCGTGAAATCGTTTTCGGCATTTTATTTGTATTCGCTTACACCTCTCACAACTATTCCGCCATATTACGAACAAGCAGATTATAAGATGTGGGCGTCTTCCGGAAATGATTCGTCAACACGCACAGGAAATAAAAATGTTTGGTTTCGTTTTAAGTATATCACGTCACACTAATGGTACAATATATTATCCGATGTGTGGTGATTTGTGTCACGCTTATCACCATGTGGCTGGGTGTGTGTGTGGTTGCGCGCAAAATCGGTAAAATAGAGCATTTCAATACGGGTGCTGAACCAGATTCTGCCACCACCGCCACCGATACCCCCTTTTATTCACCCCTCACCATTGCACACACTTCGGGTGGGCGATGCAAACCAGTCCCCGTTACAAATGGTGTGTGCAACTCATACAATGCGAGCAATACAACAAGTACGCACTTTGCCAAACCGGTGCGTATCGATAACATGTACCTGTGTAAAACCGGTAACTGTGTCTTTGGTCAGGAAAACAATACGACAAATTACAACAAGGTCTTCTCTACGATGAGTGATCGGTTTACAAATGGATTTAGCGATTTATTAACTGCCGACCTATTAGCACCTCCAAACGAATCGCAATCAACGAATCCGTCCGACACACTGCAAGGTCAGGTGCACAAACTAAAGGATACCGGCGTTCGTCTTCAGACGGCCCAAGCGAAGTACGCAGACACGCTTACCACAATGAACACCATCGGCAAGCGTCTGTGGGGGGATGTGTGTATGAACACCCCGTACGATGTACTGGATGAAGAACAATTGGAGCAGATTTTCACGACCGATGGACAGAAAGGTCTATCAAAGAATACGATCATTTGCGGCCAATTGAATCGGTTGTTCAGCCCCGTGCGCACAACCGGGCAGTTCGTTGTGCGCGCGATGCGTGGCGAGAAGGCGTCTGGTAAGCAATACGGGTTCATCGAAGTCGTGCCATATGCCAACCTGGTCGTTGACAATCTGGTGTGGACCGACAGGCAGGAACGTTTCGTGTCTTTCCCGAATGGAGACGGAACGACAGTCCACCCAAAAGGCCAATTCGTGGAAGAAGAAACCCGATATATTCGCAGCGCAAACAGCGACAAGGAAACGAGTTCCGGTGATGTACAAATGATACTGTGGTCCAACAAACCGGTGACCGTCTACATTGAGTTGTGGCAGCAAGCAAAAAAAAAACTTGGCGTCAATGACTGGTGTAACGCCTCGAATGGATGGACGAAACTGAATCGGCCTCTCGCTCAGTGGCACACGCCCACCCGCACCGCTGCCTATTTTGCGACATTAGCGTCCGGTGCGTTGTTTCAACAAGGTGTATACTCCAAAAGTTTCAAAGCAGGTGCTACCATTCATTTGAATGGTAATGGTGGGCGTCACTCGGGTTCGTACTACGTGTTTGTCAGCAGTGCCCCTTTTAAGAATCCGGGAGAGATGGACGGTCTGTTAGGATGATGGGCAAATGTGGTGTGATTAGAAAAAGGTAAATGGGTTACTTGCTGAAACGGATGAGGACGGCACTGGTGAAGATGGCGGCGAGGCAGACGGCGAGGGGCGCATCGCAGCCATCTTGTCAAACTCCGACAACACGTCCGATTTGATAGAAGGCGTCGGGGACGACGGGCGACCGAAGTTGACGTTCACTTCTTCAATCGCACCGAGGTTATCGAGCGAAATTTCACTCGAACTGCTTGTGCCAGTGCTTGGTGAACTGCTGCCACCTGTCAGCGAACTCATAGACAGTTGTGTTACTGGCGATGACGGCGAAGACGGCATGCACGAAGTTGCCAACGGCGATGATGGTGAGGGTGTCGTGTTTAAAGATGATAACAGTGGTGTCGTAATGTTTATTTTCTTGGTACAATCGGTAGTAGATGGTGAAGATGACCCCCCACCGCCGACAAAGGGAGTGCTACCTTTCGCAGCAGAGGTAGATACAGTTTTGATTTGATCAGTGTTTGGTGCACTTTTTGGTGCACTTTTTGGTGCACTTTTTGGTGCACTTTTTGGGTTGCCTTCAATTGCATCCAACATTGCATTGAACACCGATTTTTGGGGAACCGCCGCACTATTCTGATTATGATTCGTACTCTCACCCACCTTTGCGACCGCATTATCCTTTTCAACTGTCAACTCCGGATCTTTCGTCATATTAGTCAATTGTTTCTGAATCGTTTTCTTCGTATCTGACGAATCGTCTGACTGGTTGCTTGCAGACGACATACTGTCAACGAGCACATTTTTCCCGGGAGATAGGTCGGTTTCCGCTGTTCTATCCGAACCGCCACCAACCAGGTCTTCGTGTGATTGTTCTTTCGATATATCTAAGTCATCTATCTCATCGTCGGATACATTATCTTCCACCAGATACTCTTTCAAAATATCCTTCACGGGTAATAGTTTGCGTATGGTGGATTCCAAACATTCGTGAATCAGTGTTTCGGCTTTCTTCAAATTCTGTTGGTATTCAAGTTTACTGACATCCAGTGGATTTAATAAATACGGGTGTTTCCAAAACTCCCGTGCCATCTCAATGTACACCTGATGCACGAAATTTTCAACACACGGGATTTTCAAATTGATTTTACGGTCTTTATTTGTTACTCTGACCGTTGTGAGAATCTTTGTATGGCATACGAACACAGCAGTCAACAGATCCTCCAAATAATCACATTTGGAATCAGTGACGATCCGCTCCGTTTCGTCCACAATCATCACGTTGTTCCACTTTGGGACTTCGCCAAGCAACTCCTGGAACGTGAGCATTGTTAAATCTGACTCCTTGTTTTCTTGGCACACATTGAAGGCTTCGTCGTATATAGATAGAACTCCTGTCAGCAAATACGGACGTATTACCTGAATGAGTTGTTTGGTGTATTCACGCTTTGCATCGACTAGAACCGAAACAGATGTCTCCATAATTATCTACTAAATAAATGAATATCGTGCTACTTGCAAGTATTATTATTCATCGGTAATTGAGACGCATTTCCGTATGTCACCCACTATAGGATATGCCAAATGTCACGATCTGCGTGGGTGTATGTGTCTGCGTGGGTGTCATTGTATGTGTCTGCGTCTGCGTGGGTGTCAGTGTCTGTGTCTGCGTGGGTGTCAGTGTCTGTGTCTGCGTGGGTGTATGTGGATGTGTATGTGATGTTCCCCAGACTGTCGGTCGTACCGACCGACAGCGCACTGGGGTGATGTGCGTCTGTGTTGCTGAGTACACATTGCGTCGTTGCATTTTCCTTTTCCGACGGGCGAACCGTTTGGATACACCTGCGCTTAGGTATCGATTCGTTGGCGCATGCACCCGTGGGTGGGTGTGTTCCACCGGTATCTCCCGCTAACTGGAAGATGTCGCACGGTTGATGATAAATGACTTCTGACGACTCTTCGGCAGAAGAATGCAGCGTGTCTGTGTAATACCTCAAATGTGGGCGACGGCAGCGGCGTCTTCTTCTTAGTGTGATGTCCTCATCCGAATGGTGTTCGCAACCGTCACCATCACGTTCTCTCGGTAACCCGACTAAATCATAAATACACTCACACGTGCACAAATATTTGGTTATCAAGTTCATCTGATGCATTAAATATATAGACGGTGTCATACTATTATATGGTTTGTATTTATTTATTTTAAATATAAGTTTGACAACCCACCCTCCCCATAAATAGACGGAGTCTATTTTGGTTATAAATGTTATGTGGTGATTCCTTGAAAGTATTACTGTCACACGGTGTGTATATCGGAGAACCGATTAACACCAGCAATCAACGTTACTTCTACCCCTTGTTTCAAAATGAAACACGCACCCAGATTGTGTGTCAAACGCCCTGGATGAGATTATGTTCACCTCCTAGGTATATCAAACGCAAAGCAAATCGGGTATACTTCCTAGACTTTCACCTGTATGAGACACACAATCGAGAACACCAACAATGGAAACACTTCTTATCTAAATTACAAACTCTATTCCAAAAATGGTTGGCGAAGTTTCCAAAATACAAAACGTACCGCTGGATAAATTGTTTAGAATCGTATAATGAATACACGTTTCTGAATAACACGCCGCCTGCTGATGTGGACGCTCGTCAGACTGCGCATCGTCCCGTTGTAAAATGGAAGTTGAACACATCGTTCACGTCTGCCTTAAAATATTTTGATATCAATCAGAACGAAAAACCGATTGCGGATTTCATCGAATCCAAACAAACCAACACCGTGCGCTTATTAGTTCATTTGAATCAGGTGTGGGTTAACACGCACTCTGAAACAGTTGGGTTGAATATACAAATACTGCAAGTTCAGGACCAACAAATATTCAACCCTCCTCGATATGCATTTCAATCTGATACACCACAAAAGATACGTGTGTGTGACGCCGGCACACAGACAGACTCTGTCGAAATCGGACACCAGTGTAGTTCGTCTGTCTCACACACGCCACCTGATACACGTACACAAACCGATACGAAATCTGATAACTGTTCGCACCCAATTTACGGCACATACTTTAGAATGCTTCAGAAGTGTGTTCCCAAACCTGCTGTACAACACAAAATGCGTATGAACGGATTAGACCCCACGGTGTTAGAATTGGACTCGTTGGACGGACTTGACACGCCAGCAGAAGTTCCACAACCAGATCAACTTACACTTTCGTTGAAAGATGACCATCAACTGAAAAAAACCGAAATCAACAAACACGAAAAGAATACGAATGCAACTGGTGATGGGCACGGTTTCAGTTTACACGAAATTATGAGTGGGTTGAAATCATTGCGGAAAACGATTGTACCGGATAAGAAGACTGTAAAACCGCACATTTCAGAAAAACAACGCACAAAACAACTCTCGTTACAATCTACATTAAAAAGCAACAGCTTTATACGATTGCTTGGTTCAACATTTAGTTAGTTAGCGGTCGTCTGCGTGCAGGTGTGTGTGTGTGTGTGTGTGTGTGTGAGTGTGTGAGTGTGTGTGAGTGTGTGAGTGTGTGAGTGT
>Ga0206126_10005693_pt1 | contig 11343 bp, 11 predicted proteins | sample Helgoland_Spring_5_FD_148621 | JGI IMG/M metagenome (GOLD analysis project Ga0206126, IMG submission 148621) | Pelagic subsurface seawater microbial communities from Kabeltonne, Helgoland, North Sea - Helgoland_Spring_Bloom_20160412_1 | ecosystem: Environmental > Aquatic > Marine > Epipelagic ...
AGGATGGTGGGTTAAATCTTTTAATCCTATTATTCACAAGGCGCTAAATTTAAATTGGTTCAAGGGTATTGGTTTGTTCTCTCTTCTCGAGGAGTTTGTGAAATATAAGTCTAAAACCGCCGTATGCGACAACGCTTGTACGGTGGTGTGAGAGGGAGTTTCTGCAAGGGAACTCTCTACTCGATTGAACCATGATGTCGTTACTATTTTTAGTTTGATGACCTTTCTTGCAAACTTTACAAAAAATAACACAATTTTATTAAGTTATATTAAATAATACTTGCAAAAACCTTGCAAGTATGCTCTAATGATAGTTAGGGTGATATGTTAAATCTTCAATAATTAATGTTAACTTATAGATCGGTTATATACTTATGTCAGTAGAAAAGGATTACATATCAGAAGTCGATAGATTCGTAGGAAAAAAAATATATTCACTAAGACTTGCCAAAGGACTATCTCGCCAGCAATTGGCTAAGGTAATAGGTGTAACGCATCAGCAATTACAGAAATATGAGAAAGGCACTAACAGAATTTCCGTTGGAAGATTAGCTCTAATTGCAAGAGCGCTATCCGAGAAAATTGCATATTTTTATGATGGACTTGGCCAAGAGGACAATTCTCCAGCGATAACGCAACACCAGCGTATGTGCATTGAAGTATCCCGCAATTTCATGAAAATTAAAGATGCGGAATATCAAGATGCGGTAAATGCTCTTGTTAAATCATTGTCAAAGAGCGCATAAAGAGTCTTCTTCTTGTCTATAGTTTGGGCAAATATAGATTTGTAGCAATCACTCATCTATATTGATCAGCGTTTTTCTATTTAATGGAAGTTTCTTTCTGTAGTCTTGTTCAGCTTTAAAGTAGCCCTGAACTTCTTGAGAAAGACCTCTGTATAGCAATTTTTTATCTTGCTGGATTTTCTGAACTTCATCACGAAGTTTTCTTACTTCATGTCTTGTTTTTGCGGGTATATCACCAACATATTCGTAATAATCATTTACTGCTTCCTGAAATTCAGTAATATTTCGTAATTTTCCATTTTTATGTAGAGTCTTATCATCAAGCGGTAATTTGCTTTTATACTCCCGCTCTTTTTTTAAATACTCTTGATTATCTGGTGGTAATTTGGAATAAAGCGCAGCTTTTTGTTTATTTAGTTTTGCAATTTTCATTCTGAACTTGACCACCTCTTCCCTATCTTTTTTAGAAACCTTGGAAAGATAAGTTTTGTAATCATTTACTATTTTTTGAAACTCTGCTGGGTCCCTCAGGGCAGGAGTTGAATTCTTTTCTTTCGCAAAGCAAATTTGCGTACAGATTAGTATTACGGCAATAGTAATAATATTTTTCATTTTACTCATAATTAAAAACACAATAACATTCTAAGCTAGTCATTAATCTTATCTGTGTATTATACATGCAAGGTGATTCTTAAGATAAACAAAAAGTCTTTAATAAGAGGATTTTATTCTAGGAATGTATCATTGTATTTACTATTTTTTACAATGGAGCATGAAACATTATTATAAAACTATTATCAAATATTATTGACTTTTTAAGAAGATTTGTGTATGAAATAGCTACGTGATTTAATTGAAAATATATAGTAATGGCAAGTACGAATTTTATATCAGAGTTAAGAAGAATATTTTGGCCGATTGAATGGCATGAAAATAAAAAATTTATACCAATGGCTCTGATGATGGCTTGCATCTTGTTTAATTTTGCAACTCTTAGATCTATAAAAGATGGGTTTGTTGTTACTCATATTGGCGCTGAAGCGGTAAGTTTCGTGAAGACTTACTTTGTTATTCCTTCTGCAATAATCATGATGCTGATATATGCTCAGCTATGCAATGCTTTGAACCAGAAAAGTATTTTTTACGTTGTTACTTCATTTTTCACAGCATTCTTCGCATTATTTACGTTCGTATTTTACCCTAACACTGATACCTTTCATTTTAGTACAGAGACTATTGACTCACTAATTTTACAATATCCAAACTTGCAATGGTTTATTAGGATTATTGGTAATTGGAGTTACGTATCATTTTATATTATGGCAGAGATGTGGGGTGCAATGATCCTCTCTCTCTTATTTTGGCAATTTGCTAACCAGATTGTGAAAACCGATGAAGCAAAGAGATTTTATTCGATGTTTGGATTGATTGGTAATGTTGGTCTTCTGTTTGTTGCAGTGAGTTTTAATCTTTTATTGAACGATAACTTAAAGATCGTGCCAGATAATGTAAGAATGATACCAGTTTTATGTACAACTATTGTGAGTAGTATGCTCGTCATGCTGTTATATTACTGGATAAATAAAAATGTATTAACCGATAAAGCACTATACGATCCAGAAGCTGCTGGTGGAGCAAAAAGGAAGAAGAAAAAGGTAAAATTATCCCTTGGCGATAGTTTCAAAATGATATTCACTTCAAAGTATCTAGGCTTAATCGTAATATTAGTTCTTTCATATGGTATTTCTATAAATTTAGTAGAAGGGATATGGAAGTCAAAGATCAAGGAATTATACCCAACTCCTGAACTATATACTATGTATATGGGTACATTTCAGGCGTATCAAGGTGTAACCGCAATCTTTTTCATGCTTATTGGAAGCAATATTTTACGTAGAGTATCTTGGACTACTGCAGCTATCTTTACTCCCGTGATGATTCTATGTACAGGACTTGCATTCTTCTCTTTTATTATTTTCGATAAGAGCATAGGGCTTGAGATTGCAGCATTCTTGGGGACAGGACCACTTGCACTAGCTGTAATGGTAGGCATGGCTCAAAATGTTTTAAGTAAAGCCACGAAATATTCTCTTTTTGATTCTACTAAAGAGATGTCATATATTCCACTTGATGAGGAAATGAGAACAAAAGGTAAAGCTGCAGTTGATGTAATAGGTGGTAGATTTGGTAAAGGCGGTGGTGCTATAATTCAGTCTACTTTCTTCCTGATGATGCCAAGCTATTCATTCGTGGAAGCAACTCCATTCTTTTCCTCTGTTTTCTTTGTGATAGTTATCATGTGGGTATTTGCAGCTCAAGGTCTTGGTAGGGAGTATCAAAAAAAAATAGGCTCATAAATCATTGTTAACTATAATCGTTTAGATGAAGACGGGACTTGAGCACAAAGAGTGAAACCTATAAATAATAGGTGAGCGAAGAGTAACGACATCCCGATTTAAAATAAATTGACTATAGTACGGCCATATAACAACATTTTTTGTTACTAGGCCCGAAATTTATGCATATTTAACAGTATTATAAAAACTCTACCTCTATTTTTTTCTATTTATTCTAGCAATAGTCTAGACTATGATGTATTTTGCTATTATCTTCTATCGTTATAGTTATTTATCATACGCTTTTAGGCGGATTTATGTTGTCTAATTCTAAAATTATAAGAAATTACTCTGAAGCGTTATTTGCTGTTGCAAAAAAAATATCCAAAGAAAATAAGGCCTTAGACCAATTATCAATTTTTGTAGATATTCTTGATAAATCCGCATTAGTAAAAAAAGCTCTTTACTCGCCTATCATCAATGATGATATTAAAAAAAATTTGGTAGATCTAGTTGCAGAAAAATGTAAGTTTGAAAAAATATCAAAGCAATTTTTATACGTGCTTATTAAGAATGCTAGATGCGTATTATTGCCAGAAATAGTACGTGATCTTGAATCGGTAATACTACGTTCAAATGGTATAAAAGAAACATCTTTATTATCAGCGCACAAGATGAATACAAAAGATATAAAGTCAGTAGAAGAATTTTTAGAAAAGAAACTGGATACAAAGATCTCTTTATCTCATAAAATAGATTCATCTTTAGTTGGCGGGATAGTTATAGAATATGATAGTAATCTTATCGATTGCTCTATCAAAGGAGCGTTGAATAAAATAAAAGATTTGGCTTCAAAAACAAAAATACAACTTGGACATTAAAAGTAAATTAGGAGTTTTTAGAAAATGACATTAAACCCTTCGGAAATATCAGAAATTTTAGAACATGAAATTGCCTCTATTGACCAATTAGGCGCCTTAGAAGAGGTGGGGTATGTGATTACTGTTGGAGATGGCGTTGCAAAAGTTCATGGAATGGATAACGTCCAAGCTGGAGAGATGGTTGAATTTGATTCTGGTCTGCAAGGGATGGTAATGAATCTAGAAACTGACATGATTGGCGTTGTAATCATGGGAGATGACAGCAAGATACGCCAAGGCGATAAAGTAACAAGAAGTGGAAAAATTTTACAAACCCCTGTTGGAATGGAAATGCTTGGCAGAGTAGTAGATGCTTTGGGGCGTCCAATTGATGGTAAAGGTTCTATTAAAGCCAAAAAATCTAGTAAAATTGAAGTCAAAGCTCCTGGGATTATAGCGAGAAAAAGTGTGCATGAACCAATGCAGACTGGTATTAAGGCAATAGATTCTCTAATTCCTATTGGAAGAGGGCAAAGAGAGCTTATCATTGGAGATCGCCAAACAGGAAAAACGGCAATTGCTATTGATACTATAATTAACCAAAAACATGCTCACATATCTGGTGAGGACTCTGATAAAATCTTTTGCATATATGTTGCTATCGGTCAGAAAAAATCTACCGTTGCTCAGATTGTAAGCAAGCTGGAAGAATCAGGGGCAATGGACCACACTATCGTGGTTGCAGCAACAGCTTCAGACCCTGCACCTTTACAATTTCTTGCCCCATATACAGGATGTGCAATTGGAGAATATTTTAGAGATAATGGAAAACATGCTTTGATCATTTACGATGATCTTACAAAACATGCTGTAGCATATCGCCAAATTTCTCTGCTTCTTAGAAGACCACCGGGGCGTGAGGCGTATCCTGGTGATGTATTCTATCTGCATTCTAGATTATTGGAGCGTGCTGCAAAGCTCTCTGATGAACAAGGCGCTGGTTCATTAACGGCCCTTCCAATTATTGAAACACAGGCGGGTGATGTATCTGCATATATTCCTACTAATGTCATTTCAATTACTGATGGCCAAATATTCTTAGAAAGTGAATTATTTTATAAAGGTATAAGGCCCGCTGTTAATGTTGGTATATCAGTAAGTCGTGTGGGGTCAGCGGCACAAATTAAAGCGATAAAAAAAGTATCTGGCTCTATGAAATTGGAACTTGCACAATTTAGAGAAATGGAAGCATTTGCACAGTTTGGATCAGACTTAGACAAAGCTACTCAAAAATTGTTGAATCATGCAAGGAAATTGACAGAACTTCTAAAGCAACATCAATATTCTCCCCTGACTGCCGAGGAGCAAGTGGTAAGTCTTTATGCAGGAACAAGAGGGTATTTAGAGGGTATAGAAACAAAACGTATTCTTGAGTTTGAAAGCAAGCTATTGCAAAATATACGAATAAATGATGAAGCGATTCTTGATTCTATAAAGAAGGAAAAAGATATAACCAAAGAAACTGAAGCAAAACTTAAAAAGCATATTGAAAATTTTGTGAAGGATTTTTTAAATACGCTATAGTTAGTTTAGATAAAAAAGGGACTAGGCACGAGGAGCGAAGCCTATAAATAATAGGTGAGCAAGGAGTAACAACGTCCCTATTCAAAATAAATTGACTATACCCAAATAAGAAATAAATTATTAATTACAAAGGATAGAAATGTCTGGTCTAAAACAACTACGAAACAGAGTAAAAAGCGTTAAATCTACTCAAAAGATTACTAAGGCTATGCACGTAGTTTCAGCCGCTAAGCTTAAGAAAGCAAAAGACCAAGTGGAAAATATCAATGATTATATAGATGTGCTTCGTGACATTATGAAAGATATTTCTAAATCCGACTCTCTTGCTGATCTGAATAAGATGGATCAAAAATTCTTCAGCTCAGAAATAGAATCAATGCCACATTTAATTATTATGATTACCTCAGATAGAGGTTTATGTGGCAGTTTTAATTCCAGCATCATAAAGAAAGTAAAAAGTGATATAAAAAATCTTCAAAATTCTGGAAGAAAGCTAAGATTACTCATTGTTGGCAATAAAGGGGTAGACTCTTTTGAAAAAAACTATTCTTCAATAACTGAGCAAACATATCATCATGGCAATAACAGCGTCTACTGTATATCTTCACAGATAAAAGACAAAATGATTGAGCTTGTATCAAATGAGCAAATAGGTTCAGCTGATATTTATTACAATAAATTTAAGAACGCAATAACACAAATATCAACAAAGGATCAATTATTCCCTGTAAGTAGCGAGGATATTGATCAAAATGATAGTAATGATAAGGATACTAGCAAGATGTGCGAAGTTTCAAATTATGAGTATGAAGGCGAAAACACTATACATGACACTATCAATTTATATATTAATGGTCAGATTAACTATGCTCTTTTGCAAAGTAAGGCAAGTGAAGAAGCAGCTAGGATGACTGCTATGGATAATGCAACAAAGAATGCCGAAGATTTAGTAGAGAATCTTACCCTTGAACTAAACAGATCAAGACAAACGATGATTACTACTGAACTCACAGAAATTATTTCTGGCTCGGAAGCATTATAAGATTTAATTTAAATAATATCAGAAACTTAAGTAGGTTAAGGTTAAAAATGGAAGGAAAAATTACTCAAGTATTTTCAGCAGTCGTAGATGTAAAGTTTGATAGCAATGTCAGATTACCAAATATTTTAAATGCTTTAGAATGCAAAAATAACGATCAGAAACTAGTGCTTGAGGTTGCACAGCATATAGGTGATAACACAGTTCGCTGCATTGCAATGGATTCAACAGAAGGTCTGGTTCGTGGCATGAACGTTAAAGACACTGGAAGCCCTATTAAAATACCAGTAGGTGACTGTACTCTGGGGCGTATCATGAACGTAGTTGGAGATCCTATAGATGAACAAGGGGAAATCAAAAGCAAAGAATTTTCTTCCATATATCGTGAAGCACCAAGCTTTGAAGAGCAATCCACAGAGCGCAGCATATTAGTAACAGGAATAAAAGTTGTTGACCTCTTAGCCCCATACTCGAAAGGTGGTAAGATCGGTTTATTTGGTGGCGCAGGAGTTGGAAAAACTGTAATTATTATGGAGCTCATCAATAATATTGCAAAAGCACATAGTGGATATACAGCATTTGCTGGCGTCGGTGAACGTACAAGGGAAGGTAACGACCTTTATCATGAGATGATAGATTCTGGTGTTATCAACTCAAAAGAGCTAAACAAGTCAAAAGTAGCACTTGTATACGGGCAAATGAATGAACCACCAGGGGCTCGTGCTCGTGTTGCACTCACAGGTCTTACAGTAGCAGAACATTTTCGTGACCTTGATGGCGGACAGGATGTATTATTTTTTGTTGATAATATATTTCGTTTTACTCAAGCAGGCTCTGAGATCTCAGCAACACTTGGGCGCATTCCATCTGCTGTAGGGTATCAACCTACTTTAGCAACTGATATGGGAGAATTACAAGAGCGCATTACATCAACGAAACATGGCTCTATCACGTCAGTACAGGCAATTTATGTACCAGCTGATGACTTGACAGACCCAGCACCTGCGGCTTCATTCACACACCTTGATGCAACAACTGTATTAAGTCGCCAAATCGCTGAGCTTGGAATTTATCCAGCTGTAGATCCTCTTGATAGCACTTCTCAGATCTTAGATCCAGAATTTGTAGGGCAAGAGCATTATGATATCGCAATGGAAGTGCAGAAAATATTGCAAACATATAAATCTCTTCAAGATATTATTGCAATCCTTGGAATGGATGAGCTTTCTGAGGAAGATAAGCTAATAGTAAATCGTGCTAGAAAGATACAGAAATTTCTCTCACAACCATTCCATGTTGCAGAAGTATTCACAGGGCTGCCTGGTAAATTTGTAGATATTGCAGATACTATTTCTGGTTTTAAAGGTTTAATTGAAGGTAAATATGATGATTTACCAGAATCTGCATTCTATATGGTAGGAACTATTGATGAAGCAATAGAAAAAGCCAAAAAAATGGAGCAATAAGTAGATTACAGGCAAGAATAGAATGAAAGATACGATATTAACTAGAATTATTTTACCATCTCATACAATGCTTGAAATTGATGCTACTATGGTCAATATACCTGGCACTGATGGTATGTTTGGAGTGCTTCCACACCATTCTAAACTGGTCTCTGACATAGATATTGGAATCATCACGATATTCTCAGATAGCACGAAAAAGAAATATTTTGTATATCGTGGAATTGCACAAGTAAACGGCACAGAACTTAACATCACAAGTGAGTTTGTGATGGACTTACAAACAATAAGTAAATCGGAAATAAATGCTCAAATCTCTAAGCTAAAATCCAATCTTTCTGACGAAAAAGAAGATTCACTAGAGCGTAGCATTATTAGTGATAAAATTATACAATATCAAAAATTGCTTTCGTTTGTTCCCAGCAGTAATTAAAAATTAACTACGTTTGTGACATTAAGTCATTATTGGTTGCCACGTCTTCTATTTGCTCATTACTTGTATTTTATTCAATCTTCATCTAAATTAACTGTAAAAATAAATACATAAATTAACATGGAAGTAAGAACAAGATTTGCACCATCTCCTACGGGATATCTGCACATAGGAGGAGCAAGAACTGCATTATTTAATTATTTATTTGCAAAGCATCATGGTGGTAAATTCTTATTACGTATTGAAGATACTGATCTAGATAGATCAACGGATAGCGCAAAACAAGCTATAATAAATTCTATGAACTGGCTTAATCTTATTCACGATGAAGAGATAATCTATCAGTCAGAAAGAGCAGATAAACATAAAAACATTGCTCAACAGCTTGTAGAAGCAGGTAAAGCTTATTATTGCTTTACTCCTCAGGAAGAAATAATTGCTATGAGGGAAGAGACTCGTAAGAAAGGAGAGCATTTTATCTTTCGTTCCAAATGGCGTGATGTAAGTGCTGATGAACATCCAAAAGATATCAATCCTGTAGTTAGGCTTAAGAGTCCAGAGGAAGGTGAAACTGTCCTTGAAGATATGTTACAAGGCAAGGTAGTGGTTCAAAATTCACATTTAGATGATATGATCTTACTCCGAAGTGATGGCAAACCAACCTATATGCTTGCAGTAATTGTTGATGATCATGACATGGGGATTACTCACATAATCAGGGGTGATGACCATTTGAGCAACGCACATCGTCAAAAACTGATATATGAGGCTCTTGGTTGGGATGTTCCAAAGATGGCTCACATACCTCTAATTCATGGCTCAGATGGCGCAAAACTCTCTAAAAGACATGGTGCTCTCGGGGTAGAATCTTACAAAGAGATAGGCTATTTGCCTGATGCGCTAAATAATTATCTGTTAAGGCTTGGGTGGTCACATGGTGATGATGAAGTTATATCACGAGAAGATGCAATCAAATGGTTCGGTATTGATGGCATGGGAAAATCTCCTGCTCGCCTTGATTTTGACAAAATGAAGCATATGAATGCTCATTATCTGCGTAAGATAGGAAATAGCGAATTATTAAAGATAATAGAAGAAAATATTGGTTTTGAAATTAACAACCAGTCAAAAAACAATCTAAACCTTGCTGTGGAATCAATTAAGGTGCGTGCAGAACTAGTTACTGACTTATGTGATATTGCGAAGATGTATGTCACAGATAGACAGGTTAAATATAGTGATGATGCAAAGGAGCTGATAAAAAATTGCGATAGAAATCTTATAGGGCAAGTTATAGATGCTCTTACTTCTCTTACTGAATTTGATAAAGATAACATACAAGCATCTCTAAAGAGTATTGCCTCTCAGAATGATTTAAAAATTGGCGCATTGATGAAATATATAAGAGCTTTCATCGCAGGACGCATAGCCTCACCAAGCATTTTTGAGATGATATCAATCTTGGGAAAAGAAAATAGTATAGCAAGGCTCAAGGTATAAATTTATGGCTGAACATCTGCTACCACTAATAATGATGGAAGATCACCCATCAATAGTTTTGGTACATCGTTTGTATTTAAGGTAAAGTTATTTATACAGTGAGTAAACCAATTAATATTGGTTTGTTCAAAGTTCATACCGTTAGCAAAGTGATATGTATGGTTTACACTTTCCCTATATGATAACAACTCCTGATCATATGTAGATTCAACATAATGACTATCTGTTGTTAAGCCGTCTTCTGTTTCATATGTACTTGCTTCTTTATGCTCATCATCGCTACTTGAATCATTTATACAGCATCTTTTCTTCATAAAATAACTCTTTATTACACCGATTTAATTGAAAATGGCTAGACTAATACATCTTCTACTAGAATCGGTCAATTATTATTTGATCTTTCTGCTGGTATTGAGCAATAAATATATGTGCAAGAAGATATTTAGTAAAAGAGGAATAAAAGAACAGAGTAAAATCATATCGGAGACTTGGAGTATTAGCCCTCTCTAGAGTTATTTCGTAAGCAACTGTAATGGGGGGAGGCTATACAGAATCTTTTACTTAACAACAGAGTCTATCTCTATGTTCTATAGATCCCGTATAATCCTCGTATAGAAATACTCAGATTTACACCGATGAAAAGTTGGGAATAGTCTCGCATACTAATGCTACTACCTTACTAGAAGTACAACTATTCGTGATCTATATGTTCTTCAAATTTTGAGGTTTGTCCTGACATAGATTTTTGGTGATTTTCATTAGGCTCGTAAAATGATTGATAGATATTCTGATTATTTGCACTACGTTCTCCAACTTTAGCAACGGTATGATTGGCAAAATAATCTGGGTGATCAGATTCTATTCTTTGCAGAAGCTCTGGATACTTGGTAGAAAAATCCTGAATAGGAGTGTAGTTTGCAACGTTACTATCCTTAATTGCAATATTTATATGTTTAAATACGATTATTTTTGCTACCTCAGGGGAATCAGTTAATTCCCCTAAATTCTTACCTAATGTACTATTTAGTATGATAGACTGCATCAGGTTATCTATATCTAAGGAATCTAAAAACCCTGCTTTCCACTTTTGGGCTTTAATAGCATTGACTATAGAATCAACTACATCTTTTTTAATCCTGTCTTCTATGTAAGGTGTTATAGCTTTTTCTAAATATTTATTGTAATCAGTATTTTTCTCTGCCTGATATCCAAACAACTCTTGACTATAATCGCTTGCATTTAGTACGTAAGTGTCAATTTCCCTGCATCTAACAAATCTAAAAAACTATGATATAGAATCTCTCTTAACAAAATAAGAGGAGGGTATGTCAAAAGAAATATTAAATCACACTGAATCAGAGTGGAAAACATTAATTGCA
>Ga0206126_10005694_pt1 | contig 11342 bp, 10 predicted proteins | sample Helgoland_Spring_5_FD_148621 | JGI IMG/M metagenome (GOLD analysis project Ga0206126, IMG submission 148621) | Pelagic subsurface seawater microbial communities from Kabeltonne, Helgoland, North Sea - Helgoland_Spring_Bloom_20160412_1 | ecosystem: Environmental > Aquatic > Marine > Epipelagic ...
GGAGCGCATTATCAAAAAGCTATTCAAGCTGCTTCTAAAGTAAGAAATAGCATTAATCGAGACGTGAAAGTTAGGTATGCTTATTACGCGAGTGATAACCCTTTAGAAACAGGAAGTACTTTAGCTTCTGGTGGCTTAGGAACAAGTGGCGTAAGGCCAACCTACTTAATAACAAGAAAAATTTTAGAACAAATACTTAATTAGATCATCATATGAGCAAAGAAGTTAAATCACCACAAAATAATTCAGAGGAAGTTGACTTAGTTCAACTATTAAAACTTATTGGTAGCGGGTTTAAATCCATAGCGATATTCATAGGCCATATTTTAAACAAATTCTTTTTTGTTTTTGTTTGGATAGTTTTCTTTACAAAAAAAAATATTTTAATTTTAATAATATCTGCATTTGTTGGCTTACTATTTGGATATATTGTAGAATATAAAATGGGCCCATTATATAAGTCCTCCATGATAATAAAACAAAATTATAATACTGGGAAAAGTCTTTACAATAGCCTAGAATATTTTAATGGATTATTAGCAGAAGGAGATTTTGACGCACTGTCAAAAGAATTGTTGATTGACACATCATACATTTCATCTATTAAGGATTTTAAAATGGAATCTTTTATAACAGAAAACCAAAGATATGTTGAGTATAATAACTATTTGAAAGGTTTAGATTCAGTACTAGCAAGCGAATATGATTATGACACATATCTGGAAGAAATAGACGAGTCTGTTTATACAACTCAACTATTAACAATTCGCGCAACATCTAATGATAATTTTAATTTAGTTTTTAAAGCTATTTCAAGTAAAATGAATACAATACCATTTTTTCAAAGAGAGCAAGAAAGAGATATTCGAGAATTAGAAAATACAGCACTAGCATTAAATGCTGCAATACGAGAGTCAGATTCTTTACAAAAAACCTACAAAAAAGTTCTTGAGAATACCTTAGATTTAGAAAATGGTTCTCAAACATCAATCACCTTTGAAGGAACGGATGATAATAACAGAACTAGAGAATATGAGCTTTATAAATCTAATATAGGATTAAGAAAAGAATTAGTTTCTATTGAAAGAGCTAAAGAAAATAAGGAGTATGTTGTTGAAACTTTATCAAATACTCCGTCCAAGGGATTTATTGACAACACTGTTGAGGTTATGAATATCACATTACAATTTAAATTATTTTCAACATTTATTTTTACAGTAATAGCTTTTTTAACGTTAATAGCATTAAATTTTTTGAGTTTTTTAGAAAAATATAAAAACAAAATATAACATGAAAATTAAATTTATCATATTAATATTATTGACTTTATCAATAATATCTTGTAATGAAAGTAATCAACAAAAAAATCCTAAAGAAATAGAACCAGATAATTTTAAAAAAGGTCTTACAATTGAATTCAATTTCAAGACATCTAAGTCTGACCAATTTAAAATAATGATGAATAACATAAAGGTTGATGAGTTTCAAAAGAAGAATATTCAAATTATTGAAAATGTTATAAATTCTGCAGGTGATGATAATATTGTTGCAGATTTTGACCCTAATAATTTATCTAAACAAATAGTTATACATATGGGAGGCAAAACAGAAAAAGAGGTTGTAATCAATGGGATATTAATATCTTATGGAGACAAGCAATTTCATCTAACTAGTCCTGAGGAATTTAATTCTAACCTGGTATTTAATAAATTTATTGTTAGAGATTCTACTACAAACAAACTGACCACAAAACGAATAGATGGTAGACTTAATCCAACCATTAGAATTAAAAATAGCCTTATAAATCAATTACAAAGAGAGTAATTTAGTTTTTAATTTTATCTTACATTGGAAATTAAAATTCTCTTAACGTAAAGATGGCCTTAAGTACCTCTCGGTTAAAATATATTCTTGGTGATTCTGACTTTAAAGAAATATTGAGTAAAGGGCTTTCGTATATATTAATTAGAGGTCTTGGAATTATTATTAATTATGCTTTTATAGCATATATTACAAAAAGCTTTGGTGCTTCTGTTTTTGGTTTATTTTCTATTGCCATCTCTGTTTTTATGATAGTAAGCGTTATTGGTCGTTTAGGCGTAGATATTCATTTAGTTAAATTTTATTCCATAAAAAACAACTTAAATGATGTCGGGCTTTTCTACAAAACACTTTTAAAATCTTTTTTAATTTCTGTTTTAATTAGTTTAGTAATCTATGCTTTAAGAGCCCAAATTGCCAATGAATTATTTAAGCTTCCTAAACCTGAATTTGTTCCATATTTAAATTGGATATTATTAAGTATTCCTCTTTGGTCTGTTACTCTAATTTGTTCAAGTGTTTCACGCGCTCAAAAAAACATCAAGTGGTTTTCATTCATAAGCTTAGTTAGTAGATTCCTATTTAGTTTTATAATATTATTAATATTATTGAGTTTTATTAACGAACCAATCGCTGTAGCAAAAGCTCATTTTTTAGGAATATTAATCACATCGATTATTGCTATTATTCATACAATTAAAGGGTTTAAAACAATTTCATTTAAATCTAAAAACAATTCGTGGATATTCCTAAAAGACTCTTTACCAATGATGTTGTCGTCTTCTATTCTTATTTTTTTAGGTTGGATGGATACGTTTGTAATGGGAGTTTTTGAAACCGAAAGTAATGTTGGTATTTACAATGTGTGCATAAAAATAGCAATGCTTACAAGTTTTACATTACTTGCAATTAATTCGATATTAGCACCAAAAATCGCAAAAAGTTACTCAGAAAATAACGTAGACAATTACAAAAAACTCATTCGTTTTTCCACGAAACTTAATTTTTTAGTAAGTGCTGCGGTCATTGTAGGTATTTTAGTTTTTAACAAGCTATTATTATCTATTTTTGGAGAAGAATTTATTAAAGGCCAAACAATTTTATTCATTTTGTGTGCTGGTCAAATGGTTAATTCATTTGCTGGATCTGTAGGAATCATTTTACAGATGATAGGAAAACAAAAAGTGTATCAAAATTTTGTCATTTTAGCACTATTGATTAATTTAATATTAACCATAATATTGACACCTATTTATGGAGGAATAGGCGCTGCGATTGCGACGGTTATAAGTATGGCGTTTTGGAACTTAGGATGTGCAATTTACCTTAAAACGAAATTGCAGATTACCTCATATTATAATCCGTTTTAGGTTGTGTTCATATGACAAAAAAAAACATTACAATAGACTTTTTTTTAATTGGAGCAGCAAGATGTGGCACTACAACCTTATATAATTACCTTAATAATTGTGATGATATTTTTTTACCAAGCGTAAAAGAACCTAACTTTTTTTCAGATGTAGATTCCCCGAAAAAAGAAGATTATAAATTGCCTGTATCCGGTGAAAAGCACCATGCTAAAATAATTAACGATGTTAATGTCTACAATATGTTGTATGCAGACGCTCTACAAGCACAATTAAAAGGGGATACATCTCCTTCATATGTTTGGGATACAAATGTTGCTAAAAAATTGTTTACCCATAACCCAGAAGCTAAAATAATTATAAGCTTAAGACATCCTGTTGATAGAGCCTACAGTCATTACATAATGAACCATTATACAGGTGTTGATAATAAAAATACTTTTGAAGAGGCTTTAAAAGCTCCAATAAATTCAATATGGGGAAGCTGTAATCAATACTTGGAAATGGGATTATATTACAACCAAGTAAAAGCATATTTTGATGTCTTTCCAAAAGAACAAATAAAGATTTTAATTTATGAAGACTGGATAAATAATTTGGAATTAGAAATAAAAGGTCTTTTTGAGTTTTTAGGATTGGCTGTCATAGATTCAATTTTTGACAAGACAGTAGATAGCAATAAAATTACTCCAGTAAAGAAAAAAGCACTTTTAAATATGCTGAGACAAAATAAAATAAAAGGCGCTATTAAAAGTGTCGTTAGTCAAGATAGGATAGACGCGTTAAAGGCCTATTTTTTCAATGATAACTCTAAGGAGATTAAAAAAATTGATCCGCAATTGAGAAAAGAGCTAAGCAAAAACTTTAAGCAAGATATAATTAAATTAAGCGAATTGACAGGCGTTAATTTTATTTCAAAATGGCGTTAATAACCTCTCTTTTATTCAGGGAAATTATAATTAAATTTTTCTATTTCCCACTTGTATCGTTGATATACCAGTTTTTTAGATTTTTCTGAATAGTAATCAGTAACTTTTTTCTTTCTTTTCCTCACATTTTTTTTGATTACTTTAAATTCTGGAGGTAAATCAATATTGAGAGTTTTAAATAACTTAGGTATTTCTTCATTAAAATTTTCTAAACAAATAATATTATCTACTAGAATATTTCCATGTTGATCACTAATGTAATTTTTTAATGAATATGTGCCATACATTCTCCATCGATCAGAATGTTTTCCTCCCCCACCTTTACCCTTTGTTTTTGTAGATTTTAACCAAATATCAAAAGGAGGTTTTATAGGCCATTTTCTAAAGATCATTTCATAAAGTGACACCAACCTATTAAAAGGATTTCTAATACATACAATTTTATAGTATTCGTCGAAATTAAATCCTTGAGCATTAAAGATGTTTTTCACTTCCAATGGACTTATATGAGAATAAAATGGGTTTTCCTTGGTGGTTTCTTTGTATGGAATATCCAAAATGTCAGAGTAAGGAGTTAGCATTTCTCTTAAACTTTCAGAACCAGTTTTAGGATTACTAAAAAATATAAACTTATTTTTGTGAGAAATCCTCATTAATTAATGATATTAGTTAATTTTATGAAGATAAAGATATTAATTAAAAGAAGAAAAAATGCCTCAAATCGTATATAAGATAGGCTTGTTTATTTTCGTATTTATTTTGTCATTATACTCTATAGAATTGTCATTCATTTCATCAATATTTTTACTTGTAATATCGATTTCTAATAAAATTTCAATTAATGTAATGGTAGCTTCATTACTTTTAAGCGTAATAGTTGTTTTGGGTATTTTATCTAGTTACGGATTCAAATACCAACTCTTTGGAACCATAAAAGATATTGTTTATTTTATTAGGCCGATTTCTATTTTGTTGGCAAGTTATTTTGTAGTAAAACGTATTAAATCAAAGACATTTTTGTTTAATACGGTTGTTGCAATTGCTCTTCTTTTTGCAATTAACCACTTATTTAATATTGTAATCAATATAACAAAAATAGATTCCTATGTTTATTTAAGAAGTCTAGGAGGAAAACAAAACCATATAGAAATTGTGGCCTTGGTTTTTCTGTTTTTCACACCTTATCCTACAATTTTTAGAAAATACCGGAAGCTTTTAATTGCGATAATATCAATTTCATTTTTGCTTTATTTTTCACGAACAATGTTTGTTGTGTTGTTCATTTTTTATTTAGGACACAAAGGTTATTTGTTTTTAAATAGAAAATTGATAAAAGGCTTTATGTTTTTATCTATTATTTCGATCGCCCTAATAGTTTTATTATCTAACATTGAGGCTAATAGGAATTCGACGGGCATCAAAGCATTTATCCACAAAACCCAAAACACCTTCATAGAGTTATTTGAACCGATAGACACAGAGACCCTTCTCAAAGACCGAAGAGGATTATGGGAACATTGGAGAGCTTACGAAGCAACAAAAGCTATTGAACAAATGAATAATAATGGAACCAAAGGTTGGTTAATTGGATTAGGCTTTGGATCTAATGTTGACCTTGAAACAACTGTGAAATTAGATGGGAAACTTTTTGATGAGGTATCTTCAATCCATAATGGATTTGTGAATGTAGCTTTTAAGACAGGACTTTTAGGATTACTTTGTTATTGTTTATTCATTATTCATATTTTTATTTCTCATCAGAAGTTTAGTACACATAATAAAAATGTTTTACTTAATAAATTAATTGTAGCAACGAGTATTTATATACTATTTAATAGTCTAGTAATTACAGGTTTTTACAGACCAGGAGAGTTTTCAATTTTCTTGTATGGTGTTTTAGTAGGATTAAAACATAAAGCGGAATTAAACCCTATAAACATCAAAGATGTTCACTAGAAAAGAATTTTTTAATGACTAAAACATTATTTGTAGACGCACACACCTTTGATGAACATCATCAGGGGATAAGAACATTTATAAAAGGAATCTACGAATCCATAGATATTTCTTCTTCAGAATTACAAATATTTCTTGCTGCTTATGATATTGAAAATTTAAAGGCCGAATTTAGTAATCAGGCATATTTTAAGTTTATTAAATTAAAATCTAAAAATAAATACAGAAGATTAGCTTTCGAAATTCCAAAAATCATAAAAGATTATAAATTTGATTTTGCTCATTTTAATTATTACCTACCCCTTTTTTTAAATAAAAAATGTAAATATATAGTTACTATTCATGATGTGCTTTTTATAGATTACCCTCAGTATTTCTCGCTTAAATACAGATTAATTAATACCTTTTTATTTAAACGTTCTGCTATAAATGCTAACATTGTTACCACAGTTTCTAATTATTCTGCTGATCGAATTAAGACAAACTTTAATCTTACAGATAAAAAAATAGAAGTACTTCCAAATGCTGTTAATACTAAATACACCCTCAATCACGACAAAACAGTAGATAAAATCTATCTTAAGGAAAAATATGATTTGGACAAGTTTATAGTTTATGTTAGTAGAATAGAACCAAGAAAAAATCATAAAAAACTGATTTTAGCATATCAAGAATTAAAACTTTGGGAGCAAGGTATAAACCTAGTCCTAATAGGTAAGGAAAGTTTTAAAGATGATGAACTTAATAAATTAATTAATGAGGTTTCTCTATTGTCAAAAGGGATGTTGGTAAAAATTAATGACGTTCCTGATACTGACTTAATTAAGTTTTATAATGCAGCAACATTAGCTATTTTTCCTTCTTTGTGTGAGGGTTTTGGAATTCCTCCAATTGAAAGCGGAGTTCTTGAAACATCAACGATATGTTCTAATTCTACTGCCATGAAAGATTTCACATTTTTTAAGGACAGGTTTTTTGATGCAGAATCGAAAGAATCAATAAAAAGAACAATTACTAAATTTTTAAATACAAAAGATGATAGTAATCAAAAAGATGAATTGTTTAATATTGCTAAAAGTATTGAGGAAACATATAATTGGTGCAAAACAGCTCAAAAGTTAAAATATTTAATTTTAAATGACTAAAGTTAATTTGAAAATCGGGATTCTAGGAACTAGAGGTATTCCAAACTATCATGGAGGATTTGAGCAATTTGCTCAATTCTTTTCAGTTTATCTTGCAAAACACAATTACGAGGTATATGTTTATAATTCTAGTAAACACCCTTTTCAGGAAAAGATATTCAATGATGTAAATATTATTCATTGTTACGATCCGGAAGATAAAATTGGGACTGCAGGACAATTTATTTATGATTTAAATTGTATTCTGGATTCAAGAAAAAGAAATTTCGATATATTACTTCAGTTAGGCTATACCAGTAGTACAGTTTGGCATCGTTTATTACCAAAAAAAGCAACCATTGTCACTAATATGGATGGTCTTGAGTGGAAACGATCTAAATATTCAAAGAAAGTACAGAAATTTCTAAGATATGCTGAGCGACTCGGAGTTAAGTCAAGTGATTTTCTAATAGCAGATTCAATTGGAATTCAAAGCTATTTAAAAAGCACCTATGATGTAGACTCAAAATATATTGCCTATGGTGCAGAACTCTTTAACAACCCAGAGGAAGAATGTATTAATCAGTTTAACTTGAAGCCGTATTCCTACAACATGCTTATTGCTCGTTTAGAGCCTGAAAACAACATAGAAACGATTTTAGACGGTGTCGCTGTATCAGAAAGTAAAATACCGTTTTTAGTTGTAGGAAAACATGATGTAAATAGTTTTGGCACATATTTAAAGCAAAAATTTGCAGACCAAAATCACATCCAGTTTGTTGGAGGTATATACAACCTAAACATTCTAAATAATTTAAGATACTATTCAAACCTTTACTTTCATGGCCATTCGGTGGGTGGAACCAACCCATCACTTTTAGAAGCGATGTCTTCTAAATCACTTATCATAGCTAATGACAATCAGTTTAATAAATCAATTTTAAAGGAGAACGCTTTTTATTTTAAAACACACCTGGATGTTAAAGATTGCTTAGATAATTTTACTAAAAAAGAACATGTAGACAAAGTAGAAAACTGTTTCAATGACATTGAAAAGCATTATAGTTGGGACATTATTAATAATGAATATTTAAACTTTTTCTGTGAGTGTAAAAAGTAAAATACATGCTGTTATTAATCACAAAGATTTTTTGTATTACCTACTTGCTTTAACATTATCGACAGCTTTTATTGGGTTTGCGTTAAGCAGTATAGTGTTAGGAATATTTTGCTTCTTTGCTTTAAGATACGCATATTTAAATAAAATTGGTTTCAAGCTAAACACAGCTTTATTTCTTTTTACTCTACTCTATGTTTTATGCTGTGTTTCCTATTTTTGGACTGTAAATCAAGCTTTAACACTAAAAGGGATAGGCAGGTTATCTATTCTTTTGGTATTGCCATTGGTGTTTGGATTTATTCCAAAACCAACAGTTCGTTCTTTGCAAATTGTAATGAATTATTTTACGCTGTCTAATGTTTTATTAGGAATATTTTTCTTGATTGTTGCAATTATAAACTACATCAAGCATGGCAATCCAACTGTATTTACGTATCATGATTTTGTTGAAATCCTAGATCTAAATGCTATTTACGTTTCAGTATATTGTACCATAAGTTACTTTTTTCTTTTATCTAAACAGAGCAAAAAAAGCATTGATTATTTAGGACTTTTTTTATTGTTGATTTTTATTTTATTACTATCATCAAAAACGATAATCGCTACCCTCCTTTTAGGAAATATTATCTACTTTATTTTCTATAAAGGAATTCGTACTTTAAAAACTACTAAATCAATAGGAATTCTTTTATTAGTAATTTTAGTGCTAACTTTTGCATCACGTGAAGTTGTAAATCGAATATCGGTTGAAATAAAAGCTAATCTTGAGGAAGTTCTGCATAAAGAAAAATTTAATAGAGTTTATCCTTGGACCGGAACATCAATAAGGCTGCTTCAGTTAAGAAATTTAAAAGAACAAATAGAAGAGGATAATATTTTCTGGAAAGGATTTGGTTTGTTTGCTTCAAGAGAAAATTTGAGAGAAAGACACCTTGCATTTAATACATATTATGGATATCATGAATATAATTATCATAACATGTATGCTCAAATTTTTTCAGAATTAGGCATATTTGCGCTTTTACTTCTTTTAGGATTATTAGGTCTTGGAGTGAAAAAGTCTTTTCAAACGAAGTCTTTTATAATGTTCATGTTTTATTTTTTAATGATTATGATTTTTATTTCCGAGTCTTTTTTATGGGTTCATAGGGGTGTTCTTTTCTTCACCTTATTTTGTTGTATATTTTGTCGAATAGACTTAATTAAAAAAGCAATAAATTAGCTTAACTAGTTTATAATGGTTTCGGTACTAGTTTCGTAATCAATAGAAAGGTTATTAGATAAATATTAATAGATGACAAAAAAAGTTTTAATTACTGGAGTAGCAGGGTTTTTGGGCTCCCATTTATGTGACAAGTTTCTTTCAGAAAATTACTACGTTATTGGAATGGATAATTTTATTACTGGAGACGAAGACAATATTAGACACCTTGACAAGAATAATAATTTTCAATTTATAGAACATGATGTAACTGAATTTATAAAAATTGAAGGAACTTTAGATTACATTTTACATTTCGCTTCCCCTGCTAGTCCAATAGATTATTTAAAAATACCTATACAGACTTTAAAAGTTGGCTCATTAGGGACGCATAATTTATTGGGTCTTGCTAAAGCTAAGAAAGCTAGAATATTAATAGCGTCTACATCTGAAGTTTATGGAGACCCTTTGATTCACCCACAATCTGAAGAATACTATGGCAATGTAAATACAATTGGCCCGAGAGGAGTTTATGACGAAGCCAAGCGTTTTCAAGAGTCTATTACCATGGCTTATCACCGTGTGCATGGTTTAGAAACCAGAATTGCGCGTATATTTAATACTTATGGCCCTAGAATGCGCCTCAACGATGGGAGAGTGATACCTGAATTTATGGGGCAAGCATTACGTGGTGAGGATTTAACTGTTTTTGGAGATGGTTCTCAAACCCGCTCATTTTGCTATGTTGATGATCAAGTTGAAGGAATTTATAGACTATTACTAAGTGATTATGCCTATCCTGTAAATATTGGTAATCCCCATGAAATATCGATTCGAGATTTTGCAGAAGAAATCATTAAATTAACGAAGACATCACAAAAAGTTATTTATAAAGACTTACCTGTTGATGATCCTATGCAAAGACAGCCTGACATCACCTTAGCAAAAACACTATTAGGTTGGGAGCCAGAAGTCATTCGAAAGGAGGGGATGTTGAGAACGTTGAATTATTTTAAAGGCTTTACAAATGAAAAGCTTCAGAAAAGTGAACATAAAAGTTTTGATAATCATAATCGTAAATAAATGGCTTACAAACAAGGAAGATACTCGATTTATATAAAGCCATTATTTGGATTTGTCGATTTTAGTATTATTATCTTTACATTTCTGCTTTTTGATACAAATGTAAAAAGCCTCCCTTTTTTTATATTATATGTTTTATTATCATGGATAGTAATTTCAGTAAGTAATCATTTTTATGAAATACAAAGGTATACTAGATTGATTCATATTGTGACTTTGTTAATAAAGCAAATTGCGTTTTTAGCCATTTTACTTTATGCCTTTATCGGCTTTTTTAAACAACCACATATAAGTAGACTAGCATTAGGCAATTACATTGTAACAATTTCTTTATTGTTAACCTTATTTAAGATATCTTCTTTCTTTTTGTTGAAGAGATATCGTTCAGTTTTGGGAGGTAACAGAAGAAATGTAATCGTAATTGGCGAAAATGAAAAAACAAGACAACTCATAGAAATTTTTAATGACAAATCTGATTTTGGATATTTTTTTAAAGCTCAATTTGATACAAAAGACAATTTTTCACTTCAAAATTGTTTTGATTTTGTCATAGAGAATAATATTGATGAAATTTACTTTTCCGCCAAAGAATTAACGAATCTACAAATAAATACACTAATTGATTTTGCAGACAATAACCTTAGAGAATTAAAATTTATTCCAGACAATAAGGAAATTTTTTCTAAAAAACTCAAGTATGAATATTATGATTACATTCCAATTTTATCTTTAAGAGAAATC
>Ga0206126_10005708_pt1 | contig 11320 bp, 13 predicted proteins | sample Helgoland_Spring_5_FD_148621 | JGI IMG/M metagenome (GOLD analysis project Ga0206126, IMG submission 148621) | Pelagic subsurface seawater microbial communities from Kabeltonne, Helgoland, North Sea - Helgoland_Spring_Bloom_20160412_1 | ecosystem: Environmental > Aquatic > Marine > Epipelagic ...
ACTTTTGGTGCTGATTTCAACCGGCCCATCGTGGGCGTCACCTGGCCCCAAAATCTACAGTCCATTACTTTTGGTGCTGATTTCAACCAGCCCATCCAGGGCGTCACCTGGCCCCAAAATCTGCAGTCGATTACTTTTGGTGCTGATTTCAACCAGCCCATCCAGGGCGTCAACTGGCCCCAAAGTCTGCAGTCCATTACTTTTGGTGCTGATTTCAACCAGCCCATCCAGGGCGTCAACTGGCCCCAAAATCTACAGTCGATCACGATTGGTGGTCAATTGCATCAACCCATTTAAAAAATCACCGATACAGCGCAAACCAGTCGGTTCCGTTTGTGTACACCTTGAGCGAGCCATATGGTTGCGACAGCTCCACAGAGGAACCCCCAGACAACAACTCTGTTCCAAACGGTACGACGGTGACGCTGTTGTCACCACCGCCCTCCTTCACCACGACTATCATGTCACCCACTACTTTTGACGATGGGTCTGGGAGAGTCAGCGTTGTATCAAGAGTTCCCGCTACGGCCACGATGTCGTCAGAGACACCGATGGCGTACGCCGAGGACGCGGTGTCCACGGAGGTGTGCACATTAGGAACCTCGAATGTCAGGTTTCCAAGCCCGTCCGTCTTGAGGACTGAACCGGGAAGCGGCGTGGTGCTCGGCCAATTGAATAAACCTATTTGGATGCTTGACGTTGCGCTCGTCACCCTTGACGTGACAATGGAATCGCATGAGATAGACATCGATATCTTTTACATGTATCATTCATTTTTACAAGAGGTCACCAGACGCGAAGCAGACGCACGCGAAGCAGACGCACGCGAAATCACGCGAAAAACCACACCGGATCATCTCTGTGCGGCAGCTTGGACAAGAATCTCTCCGACGACTCTCCCGTGGAGGCTCTCTCGGAACACACAAGACCCCCGTTGTGTAGGACCCCAAACCCTAAACTTTCCATTGCCCTCACAACCCGGAGTATGTTGCCACGTGTGAAATCATGAAGTTCGTAGGATATGATGCCGAACGAATCGAGGACATCCATGGGCTCCGAGCTTGTTTTCATCTTCTTCACGGCCACCCCGAAGTCGTGGTCGAAGTCTAGGTCCACGGGGTAGTTCTTCCTCGATTTTTCGGTCTTGAAACAAATCGTGGGCTTCACAGACGTCCCGTCCTCGACGACGACGGATTTCTCCCTGTGATTGATACGCGTCTTCGTTTGGCAGCGCGCCCCGATCGCCGTGACGAGATCGCAGTGCGTTCTGGTTGTGTACTTGATGCCCGGAGGAATGGCGTGAACGACAAAGCAGTTCAGCTTGTCTTCCGAGTGAATCCACTTGTACTTGAACTTTCTAAACTGTTCCAACCACAGCACGTACGCTTCCATTGATTGGTTCCATTTAGTTCATCAAACGCCTAGATTTTTCTTTTTGTTTGCACCACTGCTGTGCTTCTCCAATAGCGTGAAGTAGCACCTCACCATGGCGTCGACGTCGCACATGGCGTGGTGGGCGTTCTCAAAGACGTGGCCAAACAGAAACTCGTGCAGTTCCTCTAGCTTCGGCCACTTGTACGACCCATACGAGTTCGGGATTCGCACGAGGTTGGTGGTGCTCTTCATGGTGCACAAGCTCTTGAAGCCCAGCAGTCGCCGAGCGTCGTCGGGCGAGCCCATCCTAAACAACTCCGCCGAAACCACGCTCCGGTCGAAGTCGAGATTATGCGCGACAATCTTGTCGGACTTGTTCACGTCCGCCATGAAGTCCGCGAGGACGACCTTGATCGCGTTGCCGTACCTGTCCATTACTTCTCTCGATATCCCGTGTACAAACTCGGCCCCGATATTCTCGTCCGCGATGCCGGGGTCGGTCACCGAATACCTCTGAGCGTAGACGGTTTTCTTGTCGCGAAGGACCCATGCTATGGACACCACCCGGCACGAGTCGTACTGCTCGAATGTCTCCGGGTTGGCTTTCCTGGGAGGAAGGCCGGTCGTCTCGACATCGAAAAACAGCTCCGGCATCTCTTGTTGTTGCTGTTAACTCTCTACACATTATTTTTGGGAGAATCGCGACGAACCTATTTTTACCAGGGACAAAATATTCTGATGTACCATGGCTTTACTCTTGCATCGCTCTCTTGCACGAGAGTTTCCGTGATGTTGTCGAGTCTCCGGACAATCGTGTGGAGCTTCGCCGCGTAGAGTTCCAGGTCCGAAAGGGCATCGGAAACGCGCCCGCAAGACGCGTCCTGGTCGTCTTGGACAGTCTTCAAGTCTTCCACGATGTGACGAAGTGATTCTGTTTTTGTTTTTTTGTTGTATGTGTTTATTCTCATTTTCTTCTATTATACAAACATTTATTAAATCAAAAGTCCGCATCGGTACAAAACTGCTGCTGCTCACGGTCGAGCAGAACCCCGGGCTTGCTGTACTCGGCCACCCTGTTCTCAAAGAAGTTGGTCTTTCCCTGGAGAGAAATCATGTCCATCCACTCGAATGGGTTGGCGCAGTTGTACAGCTTGTCGTACCCCAGCTGATTCAGCCAGTAGTCCGCCACAAACTTGATGTACTCTGCCATGCTCTTCTCGCTGATACCGATGAGAGCGACGGGAAGCGCCGACGAGATGAACTCGCACTCGACGCCGACAGCGTGCTTGAAAATTTCGTGAACTCTCTCTTGCGGCAGCTTGTTCTTGAGATGCCTGTAGATGAGAACGGATGCTGTGGCGTGAAGCCCCTCGTCTCTGGCGATGAGGGAGTTTGCGAACGACAAACCCTTGAACTTCTGCCGCTTCTTCAGCCAGTAGATGGCGCAGAACGACCCACTGAACTGGACGCCCTCCAGACACGTGAAGCCGACCAGCCTCTCCGCGAGCGACGCGGTCTCGGGATTCATCCACTTCTCTGCCCAGAGCGCCTTCTTTTCAATGATCGGCATCGTCTGGATAGATCGCATGACGTGTCGCTGCTCGTCCGTGTCCCTGAAGTAAGTCTGGATAAGCAGGGAGTACGATTCGCCGTGGACTGCTTCCGTGGCCTCCTGGATCGCAAAATGCTGCCTGATCTGCGGAATCACAATCTCATTTTTGAAGTTGAGACCGATGTTCTCCATGACAATCTGGTCGAGCGACGCGAAGAACGCCAACACCAGTTTCAAAAAGTGCTTCTCGTCGCTCGAAGCTTCCTCCCAGTCTTTCGAGTCTCCGGACAGGTCGATCTCCTCCACGACCCAGAACAGAGCGGTCTGCTTCTTGTACAGCTGAAAAACGTCGGCGTACTCGTGCTCGGTCTTGCCGTTGAAGAGAATGAACCTATCGAAGTCCTCCTCCTCGACACACATCGGCTCCACGATGTCTCCGTCCATCTCCCTCCTCCTGAATTCTGTGGGGAGGTGGATGGCCGTCCTCTTCAGGTCGCTGAATCCACCGATGAAAACAGAGTCCACGAAGATTTGGGGAAAAGTCGAGCACCCCGTCGTCTCCACCAACTCCTTCATGTCGGGCGTGTCATCGCACACAAGGTAAACCACGGGTGACACACCCCTCTTCCGCAGATACTCGAGGGCCTGGTCGCACACAGAACACCCAGAGATTTTGTACAGCGTGATTTTTTTTGCGGTGAACATGGTGAGTATGATTTGATGATTGCGCCGGAGCGTGGTATCATCCAGAAACATTTTTTTTGGCGTATACTTTCGTCAGCATCTGTTCCCCGCCCCACCCCTCCCACATTCAGCTCCCGGCCCGCGTCCGCACTTCCGAAATAATTTTGTGTGTACGGAGTTAATTACGAATACATCCGACAGTCAACAATGGACAACTTCATCTCCGCCGTCGCGCAGCTCAAAGACTCCGAAGACACAAAGTATGACGCGCTGTACCTCAACACCCCCTGGAACAAGCTGACCGTGGAACAGATGGGAAAGATTGACCTTTCATCTCTCACCAAAGACGAAGCTCTGATGTACATGTGGGCCGACACCTACAGCATCAAGTCTTCCATCGAGCTTTTCAAGCTCCAGGGTTTCAAGTTTCACTCGGTGTACCAGATCTGTGACGTCGCCACCTACCCCGCGCCCGACCCCAGGCTGCTCAAAGCCGCGGGCGACGCCGGTGCAACCTGTGCAATCTCCGTCGCCGACGTGATGCACGACGGCAACAACGAAGCAGGACAACTGCCACCGCCGTCGTCGTCGTCGTCGTCGTCGTCGTCGCCGGCACCGTCGCCACCTGCTGCGCTCGAAAGCCCGGCGGCGGCGGAGGCGGCGGAGGCGGCGGCCGCCGACAACAACAACAGCAACAACAACAAAGCCATCGTGAAAACCACCACGAAGCGCGCCAAGAAGCAGAGGTGCCCTCCTCTAACGCTCCCCAAGTACTGGAAACAAGTCACACCGAAGGGTTCCACGCGCCCGACAACGGAGTTTCTCTTGCTCGGTTACAAGGGCGGACGCGATGTGCTCGACAAGCTGATGAACGAGAAGTCCGGAACCCTGCCGTACCAGGTTGTCCACAAGCCCGACCTCGGCAAAAAGTCCAGGAGCGTTCCCAAGAAAAACATCAACCTCGACCCGGAGTGGGTGTGTGACCGCCCCGAAGAGTTTCTCGACACCGCGATCAACCACCTCAAGCCCACCGTCAAGATCCTAGAAGTGTTTGGGACGACCCTCAAGAGGATGACGGACTCCATCGGACCCAACGTCCCCGGGGGATTCTGCCCTGCGTACGGAAGCAACGCCGGGCTCGCCAGCTGTCTCAACAGGGCGATGCGGTCCATGAAAAAGGTGCAGCTGCAGGCGCTGTGCTCGGCCCTCTCCAGGATGGCACAGGCCGACGACGCCGACAAAGCCACGAGGGTGAAGGAATTCCGGGCTGTAGAGGCGTCTTGGACCGCGATAGTCACGTCGCTAACCGACATGAAGTCTCCCGTCACCTACGACTGGAGCTCCAAAGACTCTGACCTCCCCGCCGAGTGGCTGCGCCTCGCGGTTCTCTCGTTCGCACAGAAAAACATGGCTGACTTCGGCGACCTCAGGCGCAAGCGCAAGAGGAGGAAGACCAACAAGGACTCGCCTCGCGCCTGTCACGGCATCGCCAAACCCGTCGTGGTATCCAAGGAACTCACGGACTTCCTCGGACTGGAAGAGGGTCACATGGTGTCCCGCACCCACACGGTCAAGCTCCTGAACAACTACGTCAAGGCCAACGGGCTACAGAACCCCGCCAAGAAGATACAGATCGTGCCAGACGATGCCCTCCTCAAGCTCCTCCGTCCTCCGGCGGACTTTGGACCCATCACATACTTCAAGATGTGTTCGCTGCTCGGTCCCCACTTCCCCAAGGAGTCTCAGGAGAAAAAGGACGCCAAGGCGAAGGAGGCGAAGGAAGCCAGGGCGGCCAAGGCAGCCGCCGCTAAGGCCACGAAGGAAGAAGAAAAAGGGAATGCCGCCAAAAAGGCTCGCAAAGATTGAAATTAGGAAATCAGGAAACTAGGCGTCCGGCTTGCACCTGAAACTCAGCTCTTGCACGACGGTCCCCGCGGGCTTGGCCTTCTTCACCCTCGTACCGGGCTTACCACGCGTTTCGTCGATCTGACCCTTGGCGAAGTCAATTACGCGGTTCCTCGCGATATCCAATGAGATGTCCTTCTCGTCGAGACTTTGCTTCAGACTAAGCAATTTGTGCAGCATCGAGGGATCTACTTCTCCCCGAACAATCTTGAAAAACAGGCCAGGGTACGAGAACGCCAGCTTTTTGTGCCTGTGGTGTAGAATCATCTCCATCTGCTTCTGAGCCATCCCAGGAGACTTGCTTCTGATTAGCCGCATGTCCCTCTGAAGGGACGCGTACATCTCTGATATGGTAGAGGAGACGAATTTTTCCGGGAGGTGGTGCTCAATGTACTCCTCGACCTCTTGGCGGTGGTTCGCCATTGCCATTGCTCTCTTCTTGCTTGAATGAAACAATAAAACATTTTTTTTGAAGAGATTTAGTTGAAACGAAATCCCATATCCTCCTGAACTTCTTGAACTTCTTCTCTGTCCAGACCAAGGAAAATTTCTACGAGAGACCTCGTCACCGGGCATCTTTCCGGAACACATGACGTTCGGTAAATCTGCTCCTTGACCCACTGCGCGTCCACCACGGACTCCTTTCGCCTGAAGTAAGCGAAGCAGTCGTCGATATCTGGATCTTCCTCCATTTGTCTGATATGATGCGCCGACGACGCTGCTGCTCGGCGCATATCTTCCGTTTATTTTGTTTTACGAAAACATTATCGTAAGCGAGACCGGGCGTTCTCACCCACTACCAACGCTCGAGCACACATGGCGCAAAAGACCCGTAATGAAGTTTCAGCCACGGTGACTTGTCACATGGGTGCAGACGCGCCAATGGATGCTATTCCCATGCATATCAGTCCGAAAGAACAGCCTTCGCACAACGGCAGGCCACTGGTCCTTATGATGCAGACGTCGCAGTGTCTCCAGTTCAAGTCGCTCATTGAGTGTCTAAAAGAACTTCTGTGCGAGGTCAACATGGACTTCATCGAGGGAAAGGGGATTCGTCTCGTTTCGATCGATCCCGGGCGCGTGGCCATGATCCATCTCGTTGTGAATAACATCGAGAGCTTCTACGCCAAGGGCACGGTCACGGCGGGTCTGAACGTGGTGGTGCTCTACAAGATGATACGTTCGATGACATCCAACGACTTCATGGAGTGGAGGATTTATGAAGACGAACCCCATCAGATGGAAATTGAGCTCTCGAACTCCGAGAGACGCACCAAGACCGTGACTTCCATCAAGCTTCTCGACCTGGACGCCGAGGATATCATTATTCCACAGGTCGAGTTCGACCGAGTAGTCTCGATGCCGTCGTCGGAACTGTCGAAACACGTACGCGAAATGGTCACCGTGAGCCCGTTCATCAGCATCAGGGCCACGCGGACCACGCTGGAGCTTGTGTCCGAAGGAGAGATGGCCAAAAGTCACATCACGATAGAGCCTACCGCGTCCGGTCTCAACTGGAAGCATAGCGAAAAGGGAGGAGACATCGAGGGCAAATACTTTGCGAAATACATTGAAAAGTTCACAAAAAACTCTCTGGCGAACAACGTCGAACTTTTCCTCAAGACGAACTACCCGTTGATCATGAGATTCGAGATAAGCATTGGGTGTTTGCGGTTTTGCATCGCGCCGATTCAAGATGGTCAGTCATAGAAGGATCGAATACGACACGGTCACGGATGCAACAAGAAGCAGCATTTCGACCCACGGCAGGTACGCCACAACCCACAGATGGTCGGAGTCGACAAACTGATCCACCTTTTCCGTCACGTCGCGCAGCAACGCGGTCTGAGAAGCGGACATGTTGTTCGATTCGCTTTTGGTAATCGCCGAGTCGTCGAGACTCGTGACGAAGAAGACGGATAGACTCTTCGTCACTATACTGGAGGAGTCGGTGGTGTCGGACAGAAGGCGAGCAGACACCACCGGCATCAGTGAGATTATGAAGAAATTCACCACAAGATCCATCGTCACGAACGCGAGGCGTCCGTACATTTTCATCTGGAAAAACACGTGAAACATCACGACATTGTGACTCATGCTTGACGTGATTGAATTCGCCGGCAGATTGAAAAACATAAACATGATGGTCACGACGATCAGAACAACATCCACCGTACTTCGACGGTCACCGGCCAGAGAGGTTAAGCCACTACCACCACTGCCTGCCGTCAAGAGCGCCGCGAAAGAAATTATCTGCATCACGAAGCACAGGACGGCTCGGACGGTATACGCCAGGTCTACATACGCAGCCTGGTAAATGTTGTACTTGTCCGAATAAACTTCGTCCAAATGGTTGTAGATGAATTTCAAGCGGAACAGTTTCTTGTACAATCCGACCTCAGGATCATTTCCTTCCACAAAACGTCCGCGTTTTCGCAGCCAACGAGACGTGATCGCATCAAGGTGGGCACCCATCTTGTCAGCGTCGATGCTTGCAATCATCACCCCGTTCGCGGTTTCAATCATGTCGATGGCATCGGTCATGTCCCTGAAAATCAACAGGGTGCTGCTCTCTTGCGTCGGCAAACCCTTCAGCGACAAGAATCTCCGCAGAACGCGGGAGTGGCTGATGATTTTTCGAACCGAGCCGAAAATCTGGCGAAGAAAGAACTTGCCGCACTTAACCACCGCGCCGTCAGTGTCTGCGGTTGTCATTATCCTATAGTCCAGCTTTTCAACCGCAAAATGCCTCGGTCTCGCCGGGTTCGCATACATGAGTCGTCTCGTCTCGTCTCGTCTCGTCTGAATTGAGCGACATATAAAAACGTTTTCGAACATACAACGATGAAAAAAAACCACATGGACTTCTTTGCCATTTGCCACCAACTGGCCTCCAAATCACATCATTCACGGTTTCGACACGGATCTATCGCCGTCCACAGACGGAGTTCTATCATAGGACGAGGGTACAATCGGCACAACGTACACGCCGAGGTCAGCGCCATCAAGAGCATAGACAAGTACCATCGTTACGACAACCTTGTCGTCTACGTTTGTCGCGTCAACTCACAGGGCGGCTACATGAACTCCAGGCCGTGCGCCAAGTGCGTAGACTTCATGAAACACAGCGGCGTGTGCCGCGTGTACTTTAGCGACGCCAGTGGATTCAGCAAAATAATATTTTAACTATTAATAATAAATAAACTCAAATTCCGACGAAAAAACCTGTGAAAAGGTCGTCCACACCATCCCCATCAAGGTCTGGGTGCTTCTCGGCCCCGACATCGGTCTGAAAAATAGTCTTGTGTTTGCCAATAGTCTTGCGAGTGGCGAAGCAGTTCATGCCCGACAGCTTCTCCCGCTGCCTTGCTTCTTGTTCCCTGAACTCCTCCCTGATCTTGTCGTAGCAGGGCAGTCCTATCCTCTGCTTCACACGATCCAGCCAGATCTGAGCCTTGCCGATCGAAAACTCTGAAATGATGTTGCTGAACTCATCCTCGGGAAGAAGTCCTTCAAGCTTGTACATGAGAAACTCCAGCATCTCTTCTACAGTAGTGAGTGGGTGGGTCGGATAATACCTACACCGATTGTTCTGAATCCATTTCGCTGTCCGTGAAACCTGATTCAGTTTCAGTTTCAGTTTCAGTTTCAGATTCAGATTCAGATTCAGATTCAGATTCAAATTCAGATTCAGATTCAGATTCAGATTCAGATTCAAATTCAGATTCAGATTCAGATTCAGATTCAGATTCAAATTCAGATGATTCACTCTCGGTGTCGGACACGTCCATCTCCACGTCGGACTCCCCTGTCTCTGTGTCATCCTCGCAGTACGACGCTGACTGCCATGAATCAGATTCGGACGAACAGGAAGATTTGAAATCTACCGAGTCTCCTGACTGCAAAGAACCGAAGCCTGACGACTCCGTCTCGCATTCTTCTCTGTCGCCATCTTCGTCGGTGCCGAGGTCGTCTTCGTCATCCTCGTCATCCTCGTCATCCTCGTCATCCTCGTCATCCTGATCCTCATCCTGATCCTCATCCTCATCCTCATCCTCATCCTCATCCTCATCCTCATTTTCATCCTCATTTTCATCCTCATCCTCATCCTCATCTTTATCTTCGAAAGTTTTTGTTGAAACCGAGAGCGAGGGGAACAAACCTTCGCCAGGGGGATACGGACCAAGCGCATCCAGAGGCGACATCGGCCTCGCCGCCGGCGTCGGCATCGGCGTCGGGGTCGGCATCGGCATCGGCGTCGGGGTCGGCATCGGCGTCGGCGTCGGCGTCGGCGTCGGCATCGGCATCGGCATCGGCACCGGTAGGTCGACGTTAAAGGCGGAGGGTATATTGGGGTAGACGGAGCTCGAATCCATGCTCCCAGGGTACATGATGTGGCCGCTCGAGAGATGGTTGGACATGGTTTCCTGAAACGTCTGAGAAGGGACAGCGACCGTCTCTTCTACGTCTCCGGTAACAACATTTATGTTCTTCGTTATCTCGAGATGGTCGGCCATGTCTTCATTGCCACTTTCGTCGCCTCCGCCAACACGACGGTCGGCCTCGTTCTCAGTCTCAGTCGTCAGGTATATCCCGGAGGCAGACGCCGGCTCGGCACCCGCGAAAGGCTTGGAAGAAGAAGAAAAAGAAAAAGGAGATGATGATGATGATGATGATGATGATGATGATGATGATGATGATGATGATGATGATGACGATGACGACGCGGGAGACGGAGACGCGGGGACGTTCGTCAGCATGACGTACTTCCGCGTCGCATTGTACACGACATCTCTGTTCTTCATGGCGATGCGGGCATTGTTGAGGCATGTTTGGTACTCGGTTGAGTCGGTCCCATGCGAGAACCATTCGGGGTGCTCGATGAACACTTTGCTGCACTCAACGATGAAGGAGTGCAATACGTCGTTAAAGGCGAAGTCCACCGGGACGTACCGTCCGTCGGAGTCGTGAGCCTCGTCCATGATTTTGCTCGTCAGCCTGATCATCTCCGTGGCGAGCGCCTCACACTTGCTGATCTGAGGGAACTTTTTGACAAGTTTGCCACAGAAGTCATGCACGACCGAGGAGTTCCATTCGCTCATCTTCGACATGCTTTGTTTGAAGTGGTACAAAAGCTTGTTGTCAGAGTCCACACGCTCTGCTATCTGGTCATGTTGGATTTGGAAAATCGTAAACATGGGGTGGTTAAGCACATCCAATATCTGGTCGTTGCACAGCGCCTTCGCGTCGACAAGAGCAGATGACATCTTCACTGTACAAGTTTCACATTTTTTTCTTGTCGGTTCCGACGCGCCATGATTAAATCACGGGGACAATCATCATAAACAAGAAAGCAAAGAGAGAGATACAGTAGAGGATGGTGAAGCTGGGTTTGCTGATTTCGATAGGGTTTTCGCTCTTCTCTTGGACGAAGGGGGGGTTCAGTACAGAAAGGATGGAGAAGGTAAGGAGGGCAGTGGTCGCCGATATACCAACCTTAGAGTAGAAAAGGTCAGTGAGCTGAAACCTCCTGTACGTCCAAGCCGGGATCTCCTGGTATTGTTCGTTGGAAACCGTGTTTGGCACACGTACCACGGGCGTGTCGACACCGAGGTCTGGGACCATCGGGACCATCGGGACCATCGGGACCTCTGGGACCACTGGGACCTCTGGGACCTTTGGGACCATCGGTAGGGATGCTGGGTTGGACATCGAATCAAGCTCTGTTCATTCACTCTTAGCATACATTTTTATTGCTATTTACTTGTTTCCGGAGAAGTTGAACAGAACAATCACTATTAATAG
>Ga0206126_10005714_pt1 | contig 11306 bp, 7 predicted proteins | sample Helgoland_Spring_5_FD_148621 | JGI IMG/M metagenome (GOLD analysis project Ga0206126, IMG submission 148621) | Pelagic subsurface seawater microbial communities from Kabeltonne, Helgoland, North Sea - Helgoland_Spring_Bloom_20160412_1 | ecosystem: Environmental > Aquatic > Marine > Epipelagic ...
AAGTGTTGGCCGACATCGGTCCTGTCTTGAGCCTGATCACGACCATCAGCAGCTTCCTGGCGCTGATTTCGGTACTCAACAACTGATCATCATGGCACATCCATTGGAAGTCGAATCCGGTCCCATCGATGGTCCACTGATGATCCGGCCACGGCGGTTTGGAGACGACCGCGGTCATTTCTCGGAGACATGGCGACAAGCACATTTTGAAGAGGCCATTGGCCGCAAGGTTCAGTTTGTTCAGGACAATGAGTCCGTTTCGGGTGCGGGCGTTCTGCGTGGGTTGCACTTTCAAGTTCCAGACCGCGCCCAAGGAAAGTTGGTGCGTGTGGCACGCGGATCGGCCTTAGATGTGGCCGTTGATTTGCGGAGGAACTCTCCGACTTATGGCCAGCATCAGGCAGCGTTGCTGACCGAGGAAAACCGCTGGCAGTTCTGGGTTCCGGAAGGATTTGCACATGGGTTTTTGACCCTAGAGCCTGACACGGTGTTTTGCTACAAGTGCACCGAAGTGTACAGCCCAGAGCACGAAAGGTCGCTGCTGTGGAATGACGCAAACCTCGGCATCGATTGGGGGACCCAGGACCCCCTGCTCTCCGAAAAGGATGCTGTTGCCCCTTCGTTTGCCGCGTTCCAATCGCCTTTTCTCTGATGGCCGTGAAACATTGGAAGCCATGGGCAGGAGGATTGCTGGCAGTGTCATCGTTGGTGATCGCCACCCTGAGCAGTTCTGGACCGCAGGCCACCGCTGGACAGCACGGATTGGCTTCGGAGCGTCAACCACAGCAGGTGAGCCCTCCAAGCATCGAAGAAGGACTCAGTTTTGCTGAAGTCGCGCTGCCGTTGAATCGCGTTGGCGTCAGAGAACGGATGGAAAAGGAATTGCTTATCGGGACCTTCCGACACAGCAGCAGTTTGCTGACTTTGAAGAGGTCAGGGCGCTGGTTTCCGGTCATTGAACCCATCTTGGTGGACTCTGGGATTCCAACCGACTTCAAATATTTGAGTGTCATTGAATCGGGACTCGCCAATGCAGTTTCTCCATCCGATGCCCGTGGCTTCTGGCAATTCATGAAGCCCGCCGCGCAGGAGTTTGGTTTGCGCGTGGACCGCGATGTCGACGAGCGTTATCATGTCGTAAAAGCAACCCGAGCTGCGTGTGCCTACCTCAACAAAGCCTACCGCCGTTATGGCAACTGGATTTTGGCGGCAGCCAGCTACAACATGGGCATGTCTGGACTTTCGCGCCGGATGGAGGAACAAGGAGGCGAAGCTTATTGGGACTTGATGCTCAATGATGAGACGGCCCGCTATGTTTATCGGCTCTATGCCACCAAACAGGTTATGGAGAACCCGGAGTCCCATGGTTTCGTGCTCCAAGCCGAAGATTGGTATGCTCCGATGGAGACCCGTGATACGGTGTTGGTAGATGGGGTAGACGACCTGTCAGTGCTGGCGAAGCAAATGGGAGTCAGTTACAATGCGCTCAAAACCCTCAATCCTTGGTTGAGGTCGCGCAAGCTGCCCATTGCTGATGACCAGTACTATGTGCTTCGCTTGCCATTGCGGTGAATCCTGAACGCCACTTGGCGAACGTGCTGCACGGTGTGTCCTTCCATTTCGAAGGTGGCGGTCATGGCTTGACCGGCCCCAGTGTGCAGAGCCGCTGAGACGGGGTTGACTTTTCCAAGTGGAATGCCCCTCTCGAGGGCAGCAGCGAGGAGGGTTTCGGCGGAAAACTTGAGAAATAAAGGGGCCATAAATTCGGCCAAAGCCGCGCGGTATTGAACCCGCATGGGGTTCGAAGCGAACCGCTCATCCTTTGCCCTTTCTGAATCTCCGAGCAGCCCACACAAAGCCTTGAATTGAGGATCGTTCCCTACCGCAGTGACGACTTTGCCACCACAGCTACACAGAAATGTCTCGCCATAAGGCGCAATTTGGGGGTGCAATGCCCCTAAGGCTTCAGGTTCGTGGCCGGCTACGAGAAACTCGGTGGCCCGGTTCGCCAGAGCGCTTAGGCCCGAAGCATCGAGCCAAACCTCTAAATAACTGCCTCGGCCATCGCGCTCTCTCTGCCAAAGGGCCAGCAGTGCAGCGGAGCGCATCTGGTGCGCTGCAAGCACGTCCATGAGGGCGACGGGCATGCGAAAGGCCTCTTCCTTGGACCCGCCGTTCATGGCCATAAATCCGGTTTCGGCTTGAACCACCATGTCATAGCCCGCCCGGCTTTCTTCGGCCAAAAATCCTTTGAGGTGAACATGTATGAGTTGGGGGTGGCGCTGGGCAACGGCATCAGGGTTGAGCCCCAGTTTATCCAATCCACTGGACTTGAAGTTCTGCAGCAAGATGTCGGCACCGGCCAGCAGCATTTCCAATTCTGCCCGGTCGCGGTCCTCCTTGAGGTTGAGCATCCGCACTTCTTTGGGGCCATTTGCGGCGACGTAATAGGCACTGGGGCCTTGATGGGACTCGCCAGCAGCACGCCACTGTCGGGTCACATCCCCACCCGCTGCTGGATTTTCAACTTTGATGACCTCCGCACCAAGCTCTGCGAAAAAGCTCCCGGCCAGGGGTCCTGCCAAAACCGAAGCCAATTCAACCACCCGCATGCCTTTGAGCGGGCGGTCCATTCCAAGGGGGGAGTGGGCATGGTCTTCCATGCCGACAAGTTAAGCCCCTGCCAAAGCGGCTTTATAAGTGTCGATGGCCCGCTGTCGCGCCATTTTGTGTTCGACAATAGGGGGCACATATGAGGGGGTGTCCCACTCGGGAACCCACCGCTTCACATAGACGCCTTTGGCGTCAAATTTCTTCATCTGGCTTTCGGGGTTGAATACCCTGAAGTAGGGAGCAGCATCGCAACCACTGCCCGATGCCCATTGCCATCCCCCCACATTGGAGGCCAGTTCGTAGTCCAGGAGCTTTTCCGCGAAATAGCGCTCTCCCCAACGCCAATCGATCAAAAGATGCTTGCACAGGAAACTGGCCACCACCATGCGCACCCGGTTGTGCATGAAGCCAGTGGCATTCAGTTCGCGCATCCCGGCATCCACAAGCGGGTAGCCTGTGCGCCCCGCACACCATGCTGCGAAACCTTCTTCGTCGTGCCGCCAAGGGATGCGGTCATATTTGGCCCTGAAAGCATCGCTGGCGCTGTGCGGGAAATGGTGAAGGATGGCCTGATAGAATTCCCGCCAAATGAGCTCTGTGAGCCATTTGTCGCTGTGCTTCATTCCGAACCTCATGAGCGAACGGATGGAAACGGTTCCAAACCTCAAGTGGAGGCTCATCCTCGTGGTGCCTTGTGCAGAGGGCGTATCGCGCATCTCCGCATAGCTTTGGACAGTGCCGGGGTCCAGCTTGTGGTCAAAAGCGGCCCAACCTGCAGGGTCAGCACTTTCAGATGCGAAACCCATGCTTTCGATGGTTGGAATGTTTTTGGCGTCAATGGAAGCCCATGAGCCCGAGCCCAGCGAATTCACTGGAGTCAACGGCGAGGCAGCCATGGACTCCAAAACCTTGTGCCATTTCTTGCTGTAAGGGGTAAAAACAGTGTAAGGTGTGCCGTCGTCTTTGAGCACTTTTTCGGGCGGCATGACCACGTGGTCCTCATGCAGTTCAAACGCCACTCCTTGGGATGAGCACCAAGAAGCCACTTCTGCATCGCGCTGCACCGGATAAGGGGCGTAATCGCGGTTTGCGTAAATGGACACAACGTTGTGCCCTGCCTGACCCAGTTCGGCTATGGTGTCTTGCAAGGCTTTCAGAGGATGCCCGTAAGCTGCAATGAGTCCACCTCCTGTTTCGCGGTATTTATTTTGAATGGAGGTGAGGTGATGGTGGATGAAGCCCACCCTCCGGTCCAGCTCAGACAGCCTGTCAAGAATGTGTTGGTCAAAGCAGAAAAAACCCACTACAGGGTGGCCTGACAGGCGCGCGGCTTCCAACCCTTTGTTGTCTTCAAGGCGGAGGTCCCTTCGGTGCCAGAAAAGTGAAACGTCGGACATGTGGAATGGAGCTAAAATGAGGAGGCCCGGGGTTTCCCCCGGGCCGCCAGCAAATCAAACGTGATCATAAACACCTTACTGATCAAGAATCCCTCGCTTGGGATTGAAGGAAGAACCACGGCGATTCCAAAAAGTTCAAGAAGGCGTCGGTTTCAGTCAAAAAAAACTGATTTTGGACCGAAACCGCCTGGTTTTAGCCTGAAATGGCGTTTTGCAATGCTCCGTCCAGGGTGGGGAACTGAAAGGCAAAACCCGCTTCTTGCAAACGGACAGGCTGCACATTGTGCGAGGCGAGGAGGGCCTCCGCTGCTTCGCCGAACCACAGTCGCAGCGCAAATGCGGGAACATTGGGAAAGAAATGCGGCCTTTTGATTGTCTCAGCAAGGGTGCGGCTGAATTCCCTCTGTGCAACAGCTACTGGAGCCACGGCATTGTAAGCGCCGTTCCATTGCGGCTGATCCACGGCATGGATGAACAAGCTCACAAGGTCGCCAATGTGTATCCAGCTTTGGAATTGTGAGCCAGAGGCGAGCGGTGCGCCCAAACCCAGACGGTAAATGGGCAACAGCCGTTCCAGCACCCCACCATTCTCGCTCAGGACGAGTCCAATTCTGAAGACAACATGTCCGCCTCCCAGTTGCCCCAATTTCTCAGCGGCGGACTCCCATTCACGCACCACATCGGCCAAGAACCCTTCACCGATGGGGGAAGATTCCGTCATGATGTTTGGACCGGAACCATAGAGTCCTACCGCACTTGCAGAGACAACTTTAGGTGCCAACGGTCTGTTTTCGCAGGCCGCTTTGAGCAGATTCAAAGCCCCTGTTCGGCTATTCCTAATGCGTGCTCTGGTTGCATCAGACCACCGCTGGGCGACAGGCTCGCCGGCCAGGTGAATGATGTGGCTTACCCCTTCCAAAGCGCCTTCATCCATCCACCCTTCTGACGGAGACCATCCAAAGGCTCTAACCGGACAGCCTGCAATCTGGGCTGCTGTTTCTGGCCTCCGACTTAAGACATGAATGGCTCGGCTCGGCTGCACTTTACGCAGCTGTTTGATTAGCGCAGTTCCGACCAAGCCCGAGGCACCGGTAATCAATATGGGAGAGGGATCGGTCACTTTCGAAGCATAAGAGGATGCAAAAGAGGAACCAATACCTCTTGAATAGGTTCAAAACGAAATACGAACATCATGCGACGAAATACAAGATAGTTCAAATAAATCATCAATTAATCTAGATGAATGCGTATTTTTAAGGCACTGGATAATTCTGTGTTGCGCATTCTCAGTCATATACGTTCTTGGTGTCTAGCCTTGTGTTTGGTGACATGTGCCATGACACATTTGGCCGGGCAAGGAAAGTGCGTCGCAGGCATGATCGACGATACCTGGCCCTGCAGCAATGTGGAATTGATGGCCCACATGCCCAACCTCATGACTGGAGGAGTTGCGGCAAATGATGTTTGGGGTTGGACCGATCCGTTGAATGGCCGAGAATACGTGTTGTTGGGCAAGCGCGATGGGACTTGGATGATCGACATCACCGCACCATCAATGCCAAGGGCCGTGGGTCACATTCAATCATTGGGGTTGGCCAACAGCCTGTGGAGGGATGTTAAAGTGGTCGGGAACCTCATGGTGGTGGTCAGTGAGGTGATCAATTCTCGTTTGCAGGTCTTCGATTTGACCCGGTTGCGCGACCACATAGAACCCGCTCAACCCATTACGTTTTCAACCGATACAATGCTTTTGGGGTTTTCGAAAGCCCACAATCTGGCCACTGCGCCTGATGAGCCGATGGTATATGTGTGCGGGATGAATGGAGTGGGAGGATTGCTCGCTTATGACTTTAGCGATGTCGATGCGCCAGTGATCGCAGGCAGTTGGGATGAGGCATATGTCCACGATGCCCAGGTGATTCGTTACAATGGTCCAGATTCGACCCATCACCAAAAGCTCATCGCCGCAGTGAGTTGTGCGAACGAATTCAAGATCCTCGACCTCACCGATCCTTTGGACATGGAAGCTTTGTCCAGTGCGGCTCACCAGCCCCATGGTTACATACATCAGGGTTGGTTTTCGCCGGATCACCGGTATTTTTTCTTGGGTGATGAGACCGATGAGACAGGGGGGCTTGTGGACCACACCACGACCTACGTATGGGATGTGACAGATTTAGAAAACCCAGTGCTGATCGAAGGGGTAGACCTTGGAACCACAGGTACCGACCACAACCTCTATGCGCGTGGCGATTATTTGTTTCAGAGCAATTACAGCGATGGCTTCAGGCTCCAAGAGTTTAATCCTGATGGGGGTGGTCCATTGCTCGAAGAGAAGGCGTTTTTTGATACCCAACCTGGGGTTGAGGGTCCCGGATTTTCAGGAACATGGAGCAATTATCCCTTTTTTGATTCTGGTACAATCGCTGTTTCAGATCAATCTGAAGGCTTGTTCTTGATCAGGACAGCCTTTACCAGTGCATGGCCAGAATTGCTTTCGGTGTGTCCTTCAGATACCATGAGGATCACGTTGACATTGGACTCTTGTGTAAAGGGGCCAGTGGCCCTGCATTTACCGTCCGGCATCAGTTGGGCATCAGTAGACAGCTTGCCGGGACCCGGGGAATGGCCTGTCGAATTCTCGGGGTTTGATTGGGAAGATATGCAAGGGGTAACGCTTCGTGTTTCGGGGTCTGATATGGTACACGCGTGCCGCATTTTTGTGGATGTCACCGATGAAGCCATGCACTTCCCCGATTTGGATGGGGACGGTTATGGAACCTATGCAGGGGCAGTGGAAGGCTGCAGTCCTGGGCCTCTATACGCCCATGTTGGTGGTGATTGTAACGACAACAACACCGATGTGCACCCAGGCTTGGATGACCCGTGTGATGGACTGGACAACGATTGCGATCAGGGGATCGACGAAGATGGAATCGCACTTCCGTTTTACCTCGATGTCGATGGAGATGGATTGGCTGGAACCACGATATATGCTTCTTGCACATTGCCACTCAATGGGTATTTAGAGCCGGGGCAAGATTGCAACGACCTCGACGCTACCGTTTATCCAGGTGCACCGCCAACGCTGATGGGCGTGGACAACGACTGCAATGGAATCATCTTGGGTTTGGAGCAGCTCGATGGTGGTTGTCCTGGAGACTTTAATGGCGACGATTATGTCAACATTCAAGATTTGCTCAGCTTTCTGAATGATTTTGGAAGCACAGGATTTCTGCAGACCGACCTCAATTTTGACCAGCACGTAGGGTCCTCAGACCTTCTGTTGATGCTGGGGTTGCTGGGCAACGACTGCTGAGGGGGATGACCTCACTTCAATGTGAGGTGGGACCTTCTTGCTTGCGATGCAGTTCTGAATACAGGCCACCGTGCTCAATCAGATCTGAGTGCGTGCCCCTTTCCACTACCCTTCCTTCATCGAGGACCAGAATAAGGTCGGCATCCCGCACAGTAGACACCCTGTGAGAGACAAGGATGGAGGTGCGCCCCTCCATGATGCGGCGCAAGTTTCCAAGAATGACGGCTTCTGTTTCTGTGTCCACCGCACTCAAACAATCGTCAAAAATCAAGATGCGCGGCTGCCTCAAAATGGCACGGGCGATGGATATGCGCTGCTTTTGACCTCCGCTGAGGTTGACGCCGCGTTCACCCAATAGGGTGTCGTAGCCTTTTGGAAACGCAGTGATGTTGTCGTGAACATGGGCGTCTTTGGCGGCTTTCTCAATGACCTCGAATGCAGCATCATCCACTCCAAAAGCGATGTTCGCCGCAATGGAATCGGAAAACAGAAAAACGTCCTGAGGCACATATCCGATGGACCCCCTCAGGCTGGGAAGGTGCAGCTTGGACAAGGGTTTCCCATCGACCTCAACCACACCATCCGAAGGGTCATACAGCCTGGCCACGAGCTGGGCGAGGGTGGTTTTTCCACTTCCAGTGCGGCCAATGATGGCCAACGTCTGGCCTGGCTTCAGGTCAAAGCTCACATTTTCGAGGGCACGGATTCCCGAGTCTGGGTAGGTCAGGCCCACCCCTTTAAACGTGATGCGGCCTTGAACCTCCGTGGGTGTATCGGCAGCGTTCGAGATTTCTGGAACCACATCCAGAAAGGCATTGATGCGTGCTTGGCTCGCAGACGCTTTTTGGACCAAAGAGGTCACCCATCCCACAGAGGCGAAGGGCCACGTGAGCAGGTTGACGTAAAACACAAATTGAAAGATGTGGCCCAATTGAAGGTCACCTGAGAACACGCGCAACCCTCCCACATAAATGGTCAAAATGGTGCTCAGTCCCACGAGCATGACAATGATGGGCATGAACATCGCGTCCACCTTGACGAGGTCCAAAGTCCGGAACTTGTATTCATCCGCGGCCTTCTGGAACCGATCATAGGCCCGCTCTTCGCGCCTGTGAGCCGCCAATATGCGGATGCCAGAAAAGTCCTGCTGGACTTTCGCGCTGAGCAAGCTCTGCTGCGATTGGACAGCATCGCTCTTGCGGTGAATCCGAGCGCTGATCTTGTACACCCCAAAACTCATCAAGGGGAGCGGGGCCAAAGAACAGAGCGTGAGCGTCACATCGATGCGCAGCATCACCCCGACGGTCAGGAACATCATCGTCACCAAGGTCAGCCCGTACATCACCGCCGGACCGAGGTACATTCTGACTTTCGAGACGTCCTCAGAAATGCGGTTCATCAAATCTCCGGTGGCGTTTTGCTTGTAAAAGGCGGCTGGGAGTTTCTGGTACTGATCGTAGATGGCCTCTTTGAGGTCGTACTCGATGAGCCGGCTCATTACGATAATGGTCTGGCGGGTCATGAAAGAAAAAACGCCTTTCATGAGGTATGCCAGCATGTACAGCAAGGCTTGCAGTCCCGCAATAAAAGCCACGAAACGAATCAGTTCGTCCCGGGTTTGAGGGGGGCTGAACAGGCCGTCATCTTGGCCCAGCCATTGTGCCAATGCCGTGAGTGTGGGGGGGGCTTGCAGTTGGTCGGCCGCAAAAACTTCTTCCGCACTCCGACCTTCATCCATAGGGGCGAGAAAGCCTGAATAAGCCTGCTCCAATAGATTGATGCCTTCGCCGATGACCACCGGCGCAAAAACCGAAAAGGCATTGGTCAGAAAGACAAACAGGAATCCCAGAGCCAACCTGCCACGGTACTTCCAAAAGAAGGGGTTGAGTGCCGCGAGTGTGCCCATGGGGCGAAGTTAGAACTTGAAGTTCCAGGTCACCGAAGGCAAAATGGGAAACAAGCTGATTTGATAGGCTTGAATGTCCAAGGTGCCCTCTTCAATGGCGCCTTCATTGCCGAAGTAAATGAAGTAGGGATTCAGTCTGTTGTACACGTTGTACACGGAGAACACCCATTGGCCGTATCGCTTCTTGCCTTTTTTGGGTCTAGGGGTGTGCGTTGCACCGACGTCTGCTCGGTGATAAGCAGGCATCCTGAAACCATTTCTAGGGCCGTATACGTCCAGAAGGTTTCCGTCCACGAAATAACGCTGAGAAGGGACGGTGATGGCATTTCCTGTGCCGTAGATGAAAGTGCCTCCCAGCTTCCAGCGGTCATCGATGGTCCATTCCAAGATGGCGCTCAGGTCGTGACGGCGGTCGTAGCGCGCGGGGAAGGGGTCGCCGTTGTTGAGGTCTGCGAACAAACGGTCGGTCTTGCTCCAAGTGTACCCGAGCCATCCTGTCCAAATGCCGCGTTTGCGCTTCACGAAAAGCTCCATGCCATAGCTGGTACCCGAGCCGAAAACCAGGTTGTTGTCTACGTTGTTGCGGATGTTGTCATCGGGTTGGCTGCCCTCTGCATAGGCGACAAGGTTGGACAGCCACTTGTGGTAGACTTCTACCGAAGCTTCAATGTTTCGATCGGCACCAAAATCACGGAACCAACCTGCGCTGACCTGAGTGCCATCTTGGGGTTTGACAACATCTGAGCTCGGGAGCCAGATGTCTCCGGGAAGTGACGTCGGAGAGAGCGAGGCGAGGTGGATGTACTGAAGGTTCCGACCCACACCCGCCTTGAACGAGCTGCGGGGCCCCGTGGTCAAACGCATGGAGACCCGGGGCTCCAACCCGCCATGGTTAGACACCATTTCTCCTTTGCTGTAGCGGATTTCGTCAGGTGCTGTACTGGCACTCAACGGATCGGTTCCGGAAGGCGGCACGTAACGCGTGAATGGTCCTGTTTGCACAAATCCACTCCAACGCAATCCCGCTTGAACCCGCAATGCATCGGTCACGTCAAATTCGTCTTCGATGTAGGCAGATATTTCGTGACTGCGTGTACGAACGGCCTCTCCCAAGTCAAAGTCAACCCCATTCGATGTGGCGTAGAATTCGGTGGGAAGAAACGTGTGATAGGTGTATTCGAGACCAGCTCTGACGGTATGTCTGGGGTTGGGGTAAAGGGTCAGTCGGGACTTGATTCCTCGGTCGTCAATCCCGCTTCTGAATCCAAAGGTGAAGCTGTCTTGCTGTGCCTCAAAAGCGAATTCATAATCGCTGTAAGTGGCGGTGGTGGTGATGAACGCCTTGTCGCTGATGAGGTGGTTCCAGCGGGCGGTGAGTGTGGAGTTTCCCCATGGTATGCGGCTGCCGAAGTCAGCGGATTGTGACCGGAAGTCAAATACATCCCGTCCGAAGTAGCCGCTCAGGTAAAACTGGTCCCGACGCGAAGCCCTCCAATTGACTTTGGCGTTGAGGTCATAGAAGTAGTAGCCTGAGCCCGCAAAAGCCCCTTCAGGATTCACAAAAGGCCGCGTGAGGACATCGAGGTAGGTCCGGCGTCCACTGATGATGTAGCTGATGGTGTCCTCCTTGATGGGACCTTCTAAGGTGAGCCTCGAGCTGATCAATCCAAGGCCTCCACTCAGTGTTGTATTCCGGGCATTTCCCTCTTTCAAGCCAATGTCCAAGACAGAGCTCACGCGGCCCCCATAGCGGGCAGGCATGGTGCCTTTGGTCACTTCAATGTCCTTTACAGCATCGGGGTTGAAGACGCTGAAAAAGCCAAAGAGGTGAGAGGCGTTGTAGACCACAGCGTCGTCAACCAGAACGAGGTTTTGGTCGGGTCCACCTCCCCGCACATAAAAGCCGCTGTTGCCTTCTCCAGCACTTTGGATGCCCGGCAAGAATTGAATGACCTTGAGCACATCCACTTCCCCTAACAATGCAGGCAATGATTTGATGGTTTCCACACCAATTGCTGCCTTGCCCATATCCGTGCTTTGGGTGTGGGCCGTTCGGTCAGCCTCCACCTCT
>Ga0206126_10005715_pt1 | contig 11305 bp, 7 predicted proteins | sample Helgoland_Spring_5_FD_148621 | JGI IMG/M metagenome (GOLD analysis project Ga0206126, IMG submission 148621) | Pelagic subsurface seawater microbial communities from Kabeltonne, Helgoland, North Sea - Helgoland_Spring_Bloom_20160412_1 | ecosystem: Environmental > Aquatic > Marine > Epipelagic ...
CGGCCCATGGTCATGCGCACATTGAGTTCAATGACATAACGTATTCCTAATGAGCCATCCGGACGACGAGCCACCATCGCATCCACCCCGACTGGTCCAACATAGCCTTTTAGTAGAGTGCTCAGTGCTAGGGGAATTTTCTCACCATAGACATCATTGATCTTTGCATCTCGGAACAGAAACGAACTCAGTTCATCATTAAAACCTGTAGCCCACTTCGGCTTAACCTTTGTACTTTGGTAGCGCCCCTGAGCATCATTCTTCATCTCAGTCATTCCTATAAAGTCAACATCCCCACCCTCACGTATTTCATAGAGTGCAGAAAAATCCAACTCTCGCTCCAGCCACGGCTCTACCGCAACGCCACCATGGCGCTTAATCACCTTGTTCAACCAAGGCATGAAATCTTCTCCAGGCATAACTTTCCGATGCCCACGGCCCGCACACGCGTATGCTGCCTTGAGCAGAACCGGTCCTCGCTTTAGTAGGCATTCCACTGCCTCAGCTGCCGAGTCTGGATCCTTACAGAAAAACCCAACCTCTTCTCCAGGCAATGTCAGCATTTCATTGAGCCGAAAACCCGCTTCTTTACTAAACCACCATTCAGGAACCTGCTCACGCCACTGCCATGGCAAAGCCGGTGAAACATCATCAGCAAATGATTTGAGCGCATCCGAAGCGTCCGGTGACCATGCCCAAGGACGTAACCCCCCTAGCTTGCGCCCAGCCAGACTACCGACTTCCATCACCTCAGGCAGGTCGAAACCAGCCTTTTTCAAATACGCCCGGTGAGCATTGCTCGGCAATGTCCGCATCAGACTAACGTCATCCCGTCGGCACCATGCCAAAGAAAGCATTTCCAGGTCATGCTCCAATGCTACCTCTATTTTATTCGGCTGATAGCTGCGATGCGTGTAAGCGGCTGCAGCGTGAGACTCCGCGTTTGGATTATACCAATGCACGACGGGAGTGCGCCCTCTGGATTGCTCGCATATTGCCAATTGCTCAATGAAATCTTGGTCCAAACCTGCCAATTGACGGCCCTCGGTATTAAAAGGCGCCATTCCTTTTGCCTTTGCCGGTGCCATCGGAAAGCTCAGTGATTTACGGTAGGCATTCCAATCTGTTTCACCTTGTTCTTTCCATTTCCGAAACCACTTCAAGCCGTGACCCACATGATTAATCTCATCGAGGTAAATCTTTTCCAATACCTTAGCCGTGGCATGATCGCCCACTTGCCGAAACAAACTTGCATAGTGTTTGGAGAAATCCAAATTGGCCTGCTCGAAGGTGAGATTAAGCCGGGTGACAAAGTCCATCGGTGTATCCATCGGAGCCACCAACTTCCAGAAGTAATCGTTAAGTGGTAAATCGCCAAAGGATATGCCGCACTCTTTCATCCTGCGCAGATACATCAAGGTATGCATCTGTTCCTCCCTCATCGATTCATAAACACCACGGCGGTATTCAGCAGGAGCATCGGGAAACTTAAGCAAAACCAGAGCCATCAGCTCAGCTGCCAGCATCTCATGATTAGCAAGAAAATGCAGCATTTTGCCACGTTCACGATCATCATCGAGTTTGTTGACCCCAGGAAAATTTGAGCGAACCACCTTGTTGGTGATTTTCAACTCTTCAGGGCGTCCGGGCGCATCTGGCAGGCTAAATGAACGCCCTCGATCATCATCAACCACACCATCCCCCAATCGAGGAGCAAGCAAAAGCTTCTCCTCCAGTGAATTCGCAAGCAAAACTCGCTCTGCCACCTCCCGCATCTGCAATACCTGCATAGACTCAGAGTTAGAATGAGCGCACCAAGAAGCAAGATAATTCCCCTCCGATACAAAACTCGCTTTTAACAAGAGCCTACCCGCAAGGTGCAGGAAATGATATATTACTCGCCAGTTCCAAGCTCATAGGCTAGCAAATGGACATGCACAGCTCTGCAGATTTTGATCAGATCATACCCCGGCGAGGTTCAGGCTCCATCAAATGGGATCGGTTTCCCAATCTCGATCCCTTCTGGGTCGCTGACATGGACTTCATGTCTCCGCCCTGTGTTCTTGAAGCACTTCAAGCACGGATCTCTCATGGGATTATGGGTTACGCTCAACCACATGCAGGCCTCATGGAGGCTATTGATCACTACTTGCAAAACAGACACCAGCTTGTCGTTGACGAAAAAGAGATCGTTCACCTCGGTGGTTTAGTACCTGCGCTCTCCATTGCTGCGCGTGCGTTCGGCTCTCCAGGAGATGCCGTCATGACCTGCACACCGATCTACCCTCCTTTTCTCTCCATACATCAGGATGCCAACATGGAGCTGATTTCCGTCCCTCATATTTTAACCGATGGCCGCTGGGGTTTTGATTGGCAGGCGATGGAAGCTGCTGTCACAGCAAACACGAAGATATTTCTTCTCAGTAACCCTCAAAACCCACTTGGTCGTGTCTTTTCAAAAGAGGAAATCGAGCAGCTAGCAGATTTCTGCCAGCGCCACGATATGATTTTGGTATCGGATGAGATCCACTGTGACCTCATACTTGATGAGGAGCAAACACCACACGTGTGCGCCGCCAGCCTTCCGGAGGAATTACAAAATCGGATCATCACACTACTCGCACCCAGCAAAACCTACAACATCGCTGGACTTGGTTACGCATTTGCCATCATCAAGGATGACTCGCTGCGGCGCAAGTTTTGCGCAGCCCGTGGCCACACCCTCCCCGAGATCAACTGCCTTGCATACTATGCTGCGGAAGCTGCCTACAAAGAGGGAGACGCATGGCGACAAGCATTACTGGCCTATTTACGCAATAACCGCGACACCCTGACTAGCTTTATTGGCAAGCATATGCCCAGCCTCATTACTCCTGACATAGAAGCTACCTATCTAGCATGGATCGACTGCCGCACCATGAACAAAGAAAACCCAGCAAAGTTCTTTGAACAAGAAGCTGGCATCTACCTCTCGGACGGAGCCTTCTTTGGCAACCCGGGCCACGTCCGCTTCAATTTCGGATGTCCACACAGCCGGGTCATTGAAGGTCTTGAGAAAATGGCCAAAGTCATTGATTAAAAAAGCAGCCACCTTATGTTGGCCACTTATATCATGAAATCTCTATTTCCGCTCACCATTCTCACCTTCTTCCTACCCTGCCACCTCCCCGCTGATGTCAGTAAAGAAATCCAGCTTGGTGTGGAAGCCGTCGCGGGATACCGCAGTGGATATGTTTATCGAGGCTTTGAGCTAGCAGAGAGCACCATTGACTTTCAGGTAGAGACTGAGATCGCGCTCAGCAATCGCACCTCACTCAATCTTGGATCATGGTATGCTACAGAAAACGGCAAGGGTGATTTTGATGAGTCTGCCTTTTTCTCCCACTTGCGATTCAAACAAACTGACCAATTCACTATTGGCCTAAGCGCCAGTTATCGCCATTTCGGCAACTCCAGCTCTCCGCTTAGCACTGCTTTCAAGGATGGTGTCGATGTGGGCACCTTTGCCACTTGGCAATTTAACGATGACTTCAGCACCACTGCCGGAGTTTATTACGATTCCGGCGCAGAAGCTTGGTATGGAAATGCAGAAACACAATGGTCCAAAGCCATCTCAGAAAAAACCTTCTTAGCACTCAACACCGGTATCAGTTATGTCGATGATTACTATGGTCGTGACGGCATCAACGACGCCTATAGTCGGCTATCACTAACTCACCACCTATCTGACACCGTATCCATCACTCCCTATCTGGGTGGATCTCTACTCTTAGACAGTAGTGATGCTGGCGATGACCAAGCTTTCGCTGGCCTCTGGTTCGAAGTCCGATTTTAATCCGTCATCACCGATGACTCTGACTGACTCACACTGCCACCTGGCTTCGCAGAAATTTTCATCTGACGAGCTCGACGACATTATTGCCCGAGCACGGGAACGCGGCGTGCAGCGTATGGTCACCTTAGCCACATGCTTGGATGACTGCCCTCAGAACATATCCATTGCTGAGCAACACCCAGAGGTTTATGCATGCATAGGCATTCACCCATGTGATGTTCACGAAACAGACGACCATTACATCCACGAGCTACAAATTCATGCGGATCACCCGCGGTGTGTTGCTATTGGTGAAACAGGCCTCGACTACTACCACCCTGCACCAGAGGGATGGTCAAATGATCAATATCACAGCAGACAACAAGAGTTTCTTGCGCAGCACTTTGAGCTGGCAGCTAAACTCGGTAAAAATATCGTCATCCATACCCGTGACCGCTCCGGTGAGGCTTCACTCCAAGATGCCATCAGCATCTATCGTAAGTATGCAGATCAAGTTCGTGCAGTATTTCACTGCTTCCCCTTCAGCCTGGAAGCTGCCCAGCCGATACTCGACCTAGGAGGACTTATCTCTTTTACCGGAATCGCCACCTTTAAAAATGCAGCGACTGTTATTGAAGCCGCCACGAACTGCCCTGCAGGTTCTTTCATGCTTGAGACCGACTCACCTTATCTTGCTCCCGTTCCGCATCGAGGCCAACGCAATGAACCAGCATTCACTTACTTCACAGCGGAAGCCATTGCTAAAGCAAGAGGCGAAAGCCTTGCAGATCTTGCCGCCCACACTGAGGCTACCGTGAATGAATTTTACGGTATTGGTGCAGCTTTATAGAGAGAAAGAGAGCCTCCCAGATCTATGCTATATCTACAGGCTCATGAGGTTTTCCAGATCAGATGAAAGCCTAGCCGAACTCATGGCGTTTTTATAATATCCCTATTTTACAAAATACATCCACGTGTTAATGAAACAGAGGGTGAACATTAACCATCACCTCAACCTGAGACACCATACTATTCCATTATGAAAACCGCTACCCTACTACTTATCGCAACTTGCCTTGCCCCGCTTCTATTTAGTGCCTGCTCCACGGGTTCAGGATACAGTACGTGGAATGGCAATAATTCAGGACCGTCTGGCGCAGCTAACCCATACGGAGTTCCTCGTGCTGGCGGCGAGCTAGGCAGCTACCCGCAAGCCCCAACGGCTCCAGCCGCTCCAACAGCTCCAGAGAACAACCCATACCAAACCCTCCCCGCCATCACTCACGCGGCCAGCCCTACTACTCCATCTACAGCTCCTAGCTCAGCCTCAACCAGTACGCTCGATGGTGCGCCCACCCCAATCGCTGCCTCAACCACCTACACCGTGGTATCAGGCGACAGCCTCTGGGGTATCGCCCGCAAAAACGGCACCAGCGTTGAGGCCATTCAGTCCGCTAATGGGCTCAGCAATACAACGATTCGAATTGGGCAACAATTAACCATCCCCAGTAACTAACACGGCAAGCAAAGCTAGCATCATCTGATTTATTCAGCGGACGATCCTGTATTAGGATCGTCCGCTTTTTTAGTGTTGGTATTTTAACGTCAAGCACCCCAAGGTTTGCGTCATGAAATCTTTGATACTCTGCTTAATATTAGGCACCCATGTGATCGCACTCGAAAACCCAGCTCCCTTGGAAGTTGATAGCGTAACTACTATACAAACCAGCAAGGTCAAAGACGCTGCTCTGGAAAAACTTTTCACCACCTTGGGACAAGATGAATTTGCAACAGCCCTCAAAGAGGCTCAACAAGCAGACGTCCACCCCCAAGTTTTACTCGAAGCTCGCTTTCTCAATTTCATTGATCTTGGCAACAACGCAGCCATTGCCGCCATGGCACCAGAACTCAGCAAGAAACGTGACACCTTTGACCCTAATCACTCAGAGGTATTTGCACTTAAAGACGACTGGCTAGCAATCGTTCACTATGCTCAAGCACTGGCTGCACTCGAAAACAACAACAAGGGAGACTTCAAAAAACATATCACCGAAGCATTTTGGCTAAGCCCACGCCAAGCACAGGCTTTCGGCCCACACATCGAAAGGCTCCAACTAGAGGAAGCCATGCAATCCTTGAAACTACCTCTCAATCAATCGCTTAAATCTCAAATAAATGGCAAATCAACCCCCCTAGCCCAGTATATGGCGGGCAACAAAGCTATCATCCTCTACTTCTGGAACCCCATGAGCCAGGAGATACAGATCAACCTAGCTGACTTCATCGTTACAACGCAGACCTGCCATCAAAACAACATTCCTGTATTAGCTATCTTAACAGGCCAATATCCGGGCATCATTCAAGATGCAGAAACCATCCGCAAAGAGGACGCCACAAAGGCCCAATGCGCATGGCTCGTTGACTCTAACAAAAAGTTACTCAGTAGTCTATTACGCGTAAGAGACATCCCCACGATGGTCATCGTATCACCGGAAGGAAAAATTTTATTTAACGGCCACCCAGCAGACAAAACATTTTGGACCACACTAGAAAAGCTATCACCAAAATTCAAACGCCCTAACAGCAAATGGAAAAACGACTCATAACAGATCAAAACACGAAACATCATTTTAAAAAATACTTTGCTAAAGTTTAATTCCCTCCTTGACCAAACGAACCTGTTAGAGCATTGTCATCTATAAAGAGAGTTTACATTTACGATGCAGATAACTTTTAAAAGTTATCTCTGACCAAATAAAGCAATCTAACAAAAAAACATCCGCAAAAACTAAAATGCTCTAAACAGCAGACCTTCGGATTCCAACTACCCTAACAAACAGTATAATACAATACCACTATGGCAGCCAAAAAAAAGACCGCTAAGAAGAAAGCCGCACCGCGCAAGGCCAAAAAAGCCGCAGCAAAGCGTGTAGCTAAGAAGCCCGCTAAGAAGCCAGCTAAAAAAGCCGCTAAGAAGCCAGCTAAGAAGCCAGCTAAAAAAGTAGCCAAGAAGCCAGCTAAAAAAGCAACCAAGAAAAAGGTAGCTAAGAAGCCAGCTAAAAAAGCAGCCAAGAAAAAGGCAGCTAAGAAGCCAGCTAAAAAAGCAGCCAAGAAAAAGGTAGCTAAAAAAGCCAAGAAAGCAGCCAAGAAAAAGGTAGCTAAGAAGCCAGCCAAGAAGAAGGTAGCTAAGAAGCCAGCCAAGAAAAAGGCAGCTAAGAAGCCAGCCAAGAAAAAGGTAGCTAAGAAGGCTAAGAAAAAAGCAGCCAAGAAAAAGGTAGCTAAAAAGCCTGCTAAGAAGGCAGCCAAGAAAAAAGCAGCTAAGAAGCCTGCTAAGAAAAAGGCAGCCAAAAAGCCAGCTAAGAAGAAAGCAGCTAAGAAGCGTAAGTAATCTTCAATTACAGTTCATACATCAACCTCGACTTCCTCACGGAAGTCGGGGTTTTTTTGTGCCCCTACCGCCCCTACCAATCAACAACTGGCAATACCATTCTAAAAACACCAACAGAGCGGCCTGCATTAGTATCAGGCCTCGCATCGTAGAGTGTGTATAGATGGATACCACTTCCCCTTCCAAGCTTAACCGCCATATTATAAATGATTTTTCGCTGCTTCCCGTATCTCGCTGCTAAATGATACAAAACGCCTTGGTGATTTCGCCGGTATCCAATCAGCTGACCTGGATCAACGTTAGCTATAGTATCACCAAATGCATGCAGCACAGTCATCCCTGAGAGATTCTTGATCACAAACTGCTTATCTTTTAAGCGTCCTGCACCTGGTGCAATAACCGTGACATGGGGTTTATCCATCCACGGCCTATTTTTATTTTTCAATAACGACAATGGCGACAAGAATATCACTCTGCGCATACCAGCTTCTCCAGAAGGTATGGTCACATAGGGTTCATAAGTATCAGCTAACTTTTTATAGAGCACAAAATCTTCCCCCGCTTTAATCGATCGCATCGCTGTCGTATTATTAAATGCAATCTGGAATGGCCTCCAGGTTTCTGTGACTTGTGAATTTTCCACATTATTCTCAAACCCCTGATAATACAGCTTACTTGGCGGCACTTCACCTACTTGAGGTAGCAACATGGCAGCGTCTCCACGATTTCCTCCGGCACTATATCTTCTGGGTGGAACGGGACCCAGAGCAACTACCATGATCTTCGTTTGCAGAGTGAGTTCCGGCTCCTCTCCTCTTGATTGATCACACCCTACAGCAATGATTGCCATAAAGATTGTCACCAAACCTATCTTGATCATCGTCATTTATATTTCTTCCCGTTGTAACCATCGAAAGCTTTTGAGCTTATATTTCCTACCTAACTTTTCGTTTGCAGCACTAAGCTGACCCCATTCATAAGCTCCTGTGGCCGGATGAATTGAAATCAAACCGTCTAGTGGTCCATTGCCACTTGCTTGACTCACCCCCGATGACTTGTGATCAACATAATATGGAGTGCGCTCAACTATTGCCTCAAGCCATGCACGCGCTTGAATGATTCCTCCAACGGAGGATTCGCCATATGCGCGTATCGTAAATGTATCTCCCCTTGCAGCCATGAAGGGAGCTAGAGGATGAAGAATATCCCCCTGTGTCAAAAACCCGGGAATACCCCAGGCCTTACTCGTCGGCTGGACCGTATTCCACTTATCATCGTATCGATAACGATATCCTTCCTGAAAGACCTGCATATTGTTATCTGGAGCATCGGAGGATGCCTCAACATTTACCGACGTTGATAATTGCGTAGCCAGACGCTCAAAGTTTTTATTCAATCCGCAGCTTTGTATGGCTGCATCAATAGTCCCCATGGACGATGTTTGATCCTGATCCGATACTAGCCTGCGATTCACAAAATCAGCAATAGAGACATAAGGGCCTCTTTTTTTAACTTCCTGAACGATATTAGCTGCGAGCATTCTCACCTCATCAGCAGTAAGTTGACGCGCGCCCATCCACCCACCTGGTTGATCGGGAGCAGCAGCACCCGTATCGGCCAAACCCTTCGGTTGGCGATACCTCGCAAATGACACCATACTAGCGCTTGCAACTCCTGATGGCAGAGGGCGGCTCAGAGGGCGGTTAATACCGAGTGTGCCCGACAAAAAGCATGTCCATGCTTCTACTGATGTTGAGTTTATATTGAACGCAGAGCGGTTTTTAAAATATTCCGCACTTCTCCAAAATGCCCAATTCACGCCCTCATCACTCAAAAGCATACTACTGACCGCCTCCTTGGGCTGCTGAGCGTCTTCGTTAAATTGATAGCGCCTATTCCACAAATACTTACCCTGATCAGGGTTCCACAAGAATCGTCGCCCCTCTTCATCGAGAGGAATGCTGGAGAAAAAATACCCGTCCCATAAATTATGGTTCACTTCATAAGCAGCGTCATAAGCCAATACTTCATCTGCTGAGCTGTGCTGCAAGTCACCCACTTCTCTGAGTGCCGATTGATTGCCTATTTGCAACAAGCCTTGAGAATCAGATATAGTACAGCGCGCGCCATGACCTAAAGTCTTACCGCCTTCTTTAGCGGCTGCTTTCCCAATAAGATAATCCCAACGACTTGCAGCGCTGTCATTAGACTCAAGTGAAGTAGCAACAGCATAGGCCGTGGAATCTGCCGGAGCATGCATATCTCTCAAGGAATGACCCACCAAGTAACTAGGGCTCCATGAATAGGGGCTCAGCATGGCATGGCGCAGGCCAGCTACAGAGATCACGCCATAATCTTCAGAGGGTAAATCGAACAGCACTACATTTGGAAAAAAAGAAAAATCAACAGCCAAGCCAAAGGGGTTTTTAACAAAGCCATTGATGGACGGGGCAGGTATATCATGAACGTCCATAGGCCGCTGCGGAACAAACTGAAGCAGCCATGGTCCCGTGCTATTCATATACCACTTGTTGGCGCATTGACTCGCAGGCGACCGGCTGACCAATTGAGCCCTTACATTCCAGTTGGCTATGGGGCAGACGTTATACACCATATGATCTTCTCTCCACCGTGCAGTCGTTGACGTTCCATGACGATGGGGTGATCGATTAGCGGGGTCTCCCTCACCCACCTTTTCATTCAGCCACAATAACTTGGCACCCACTTGATGGGTATGGGGGGCGTTTTTTACAGGCGCCTCATCAAATGTTTGCAAATGGCCAAAACTCAGATCCTTTTGGTTTGCTGAGCCCCAGTATAAACCATTGCGATGAAATGTTTTAGTCGACTTAACCCCCCCGGCGCCATTGTTGACCAGCTGTATAGTCGGGTGCTTAAAGCTGCTGTACAGATCCTCAAGCGAAGCCGCCTGTCCGAGCTTAAGCATAAACGGGAAATTCTCCACTTTGCCATCAGTTTGCAAATCAAGCGCCGGCTGGTAGTCAAAAATCCTCCCAAAATCTATATGCCCAAGATGTGCTTTAATACTTCTCCATTGGGGGGTCTGCACCTCATAAGCAACAGATGCATCATGATCATAGAAAAAATGATCCTCTCCTTGGGTAGAATGCGGACTCAACACATTGTCTGACACCGCATCCAGCTTGTAATGCTCTATATTGATGCCCCCTGAGGACAAGTCCCCCCTCACCTTAGGTGAGAATACCAGACACTGGCCAGCTGACAAAATAGCAGGCTCTAAGGTAAAAGCCAAATATCGGCGCGGCGGAAAGGGATTCGTTCTAATTTTATAAACATCCCCTCCTGCATAGCCGCTCTTTTCAACCCAACGGTCGAAGACCTCGATACTTTTAGACTTCAGCTCTTGCTCCACATACTCTTTTTCAGGAAAGAAGTGCATGCCATGCTTCACACCATAATACGGATTGGGCATAACTACAGATAAGGCCTTAGTTTTTAAGGACCTATTGTATGGATTCCACAAACAAACACGAGGGATGATATGGGTTCGAATACGGTTGTTGTGGTGTGAAAAATAATAATGCCAACGACATTCCGTCATCACTGGATGAATCTTCGGAGCATGCTCTGCCCATTTCGAGACATCTGCACAGGCACCATCAGATATACCGTGAGGCCAATGAGTAGAGGGGCGCATACGCATTGCCTGTTTATCAAAAGCGGTCTCCGCATACTCCAAATCTGAGTACTTATGCTGCGCCCAATCTCTCATTGCCGCAAAAGAGGGGCCAAGCACACCATGCTCAGGCCCAGGTATGATTGGATACGATGATGAAAAAAACAGAGATTTTCTCTGCTCAATATATGACAAATCTATTGTTTCATCATTATCACGCGCCAGCAGTAATGGTGTTAAGTCACGACGCAATCCGCTCATCAGCGTGTTAGTAAAAAGACCTGGAGAGTAGGTTGTCAAATGATGGTAATCTTGCGCTAAAGTGTCCTCCCAAGCTGGATTATCTGCCTGGCTCAGTGATGCTGTGGCATAGCTTATTAATTTACCCCTGTGAGGACGGGCATGCTGCATAAAGTCACGATACGGAGCTTTTGCATCGTCCCGC
>Ga0206126_10005718_pt1 | contig 11300 bp, 8 predicted proteins | sample Helgoland_Spring_5_FD_148621 | JGI IMG/M metagenome (GOLD analysis project Ga0206126, IMG submission 148621) | Pelagic subsurface seawater microbial communities from Kabeltonne, Helgoland, North Sea - Helgoland_Spring_Bloom_20160412_1 | ecosystem: Environmental > Aquatic > Marine > Epipelagic ...
AATCTGATGATCCTGTACCATTATTAGTTATACTATCATCCCCATATAGTACTGATCTGGTAGTACTAGTAACTATATTAGTATCATTACTTCCACTACCTGCATATCCATATTCTTCTGTTTCATAGGTTAAATCTACTAATGAAGCAGTAGGTGCTACACTCATAGTTACACTTGCGGTTACTAATGGAGTATATGAAGCTGAAATACTAAATCCTGAATTTACTTCAGTTAAAAATTGAGGAAGAAAATCATAAGATCCTGTTGGTATAATTATTTCAACCCATGATGAAGTAAAATTATTTACTGTTCTAGATAAACCATCCTCAAAAGTAATAAGAGATGAACCTGATTCTACTTCACCTACTATATTTGGTCCTGTTGGTTGGGGTTGATTAAGACCAAATGAGAATGAAGGGGAAGCTAATTGACTTAGAATAGGGTTTTCTGCTATTTGAATATCATATTCAAATGTACATAGTAATTTTACATCATAATCTTTATTTACAGCATTATCAAAACTAGCAGAAATGTCTATTACACCCCCTACCATTTCAATAGATTCTGTGTTTTGTATAGAGGGGAATTGAATTTTAGTAAAATCAGGTGTAAGATTATCCCCAGGTACGCTAGGTAAAATTTGGTGGTATTGAGTATATTTTCCAGTTTGAAGAGAAGCTTCTGCTGTATTAATAATACGTTGGTTTCCTATATTTAAATTTAAAATAGTTTCTGTTCCATTATCTAAATCACCCCTTAAAGACATAGAAACTAATTTTAATGTTCGATTCCCTGTAAAATTAGGATCTGTGGATAAATCTAATGAACCTGAATGAATATAAGGGGAAGGGAATAAATTACTACTATCAGATTTAGCTGGATCAAATGTAAATTCTTTGGTAGTTTGAGCTTTTTCATCTGTGTTTATAAGATTAAAATCAGCTGATGGGCTTTTAAAAGATGATGAAACAGATATAGGATCACTTCCAAAAGGTTCAATTATTTTTGATTTTAATCTAAATCTAATAATTGAAGATGAATTATATTGAGACAATAATGGATGGGAACTACCTATTTTATCTTCAATAAAACTTTGTGTTTGTGATGAAAGTAATGAACTAGTTAAACCATACATTAAACTTGAGGTTAATTCATGATAACCTTCATTTGAACCATATCCTGTTAAATTACCAAATGAAGCACTTTCAACTTCTACAAAAATGTCTTCTATTTTTATATCTTTATTTGAACCTGTTACTGTGAAATATAATTTACTGTTAGTATCTATTGTAGAATAATTATGGCCATTTTCTCCTGGGGGGTTGTGTTTTACTCTATTTGGGTTAAAAAATACTTCCCAGTAATCAGGAGAAGGGGTGGATATTAAGGCACTACCTGTAAATGAAGATGTATATGATGTTATAAGTCTTTCTTGACTATCATAAGCTGAACTAGAATCAAATATATTTAATGAATTAGTTGAAAATATTTGAGTAGGCCCTAATAAAAATTCTTCCCCTGATTCTTTTTCAAATCTAGTTTGTATAGTAGAACCATAATGTAAAGGACCTAAGGGTTCTGTTATTGTTACTAATGTCCTAAACCTTGAAACTGAAGATGCTGTAAGTTCGTTTTCTATACCTGACCCTGTTATATCTGTAAATCTATCGCGATTATTTAATTCATTTAAGTTGACTTTATTTAATGTGTTTCCTAATACTTCACGTCTTCCTGTGTATACCCCATTTGATCTGTCAGTAGGTGTTATATCTATGAAGTTGTTACTTTCAAGGTTAACCTCATCAAAATTTAATTTTATATAATAATAAAAATTATTAGAATTCCCTTCTATAGGATCTGTAGTGTAATGGATATTTTCAACTGTGAATTCTTTTACTTTTAGAATAGAAGTATCAGTACCCCCATAATAACTAATTTCGATAGTATCATTTACAGTAAGGGAATTAATATCTATATAATCAATGGCTGTCTCAATATGACTACCTTGTATTACTAAGAAATATCTATCAAATTCAGCAGGTGGGGCTAAAGTACCCCAAGTTTGGAAGTTGTTGAAATCTGATCTAAGGTCCCAAAATTCCATACTGTTAATGTTATCACTTATAAATGTTAAGGTCCTAAGTGTTTCATTATTGAATCTAATTGATCTTGAAACTTGACTATGGTTAGCTTCGATTGGGTTATTTAATCCCACGTTAGATTCACCAAAAGTTTCTATTTCTATAGGGGTAAAACTTATCTGAGTTGAGGGTGTGTCTATGACTGTTAATGTAGATGTGGTAGGAGGGGTTGTATTAAAAATGTTAGTTCCTATAAATTTATCATTATATGTGAAATTAACTGACCCACTTAAATTCCAATTTGATGATATTTCTGAACCTATTACATTACTTGTTAGGGTTAATTCTTTTCCTATAAATGAAGAAGTAAAAGTAGTGATTAATTTATTATCTACAAATGTATTTGAAGATGTAGTATTAATTATAAAAGCATCTTTGATAGGATTTACAGAATTTCCAGAGTTACTACTAGAGAAATCAAAATTGAATCTACTAGTAGCTGGTCCAAATGGTTCTGTGATTTTTCCTTTAACTCTCATTCTTAAAACAGACTGAGAAGCATACACAGAAGCGCTATCATGGTTAGCGTAACTTGAAGAATTACCATATATTATATGATTATGACCATATAATACTTTTCTAGTAGTGTTTGTAGATATATTATCTTCACCTGCGTACCCATATTCTTCAGTTTCGTATGCTAAATCATTAAGTAAAACAGAATTATAATTACTCATACTAACTATTACAGTAGGTATTGTGCTTATAGTACTACTTGCGTTAGATGATGATACTAACTGAGTTGTAAAATTATACACCCCTTTAGGGAAATTAAATTCAGCCCATGAAGAAGTGTATACACCTACTAATCTAGATTTATCTTCATCACTATAATTTATATCAGAAGAAGCTGTATCTAACGAGTTAGTAGCAAATGTAAAATTATGTAAAAATTGTTCTGATTTATCTTGGTTTGAACCAGTAAGTTTAAATATTATAGGTTTATGATCAGGTCCAAATGGTTCTGTAATTTGGGCTTTTACTCTTAATCTTACAACAGAAGCTGAAATATAATTTAAATATTGTGGGTGTATAGAGGCATCTTCACTTCCTGTTGCTATTTTATTTATTAATAAGCTTTGTGTTTGGGAAGATAATAATGATGATGTATATCCCGCTAATAAACTAGATGTTAAATTAGGATGACCTACATTAGAACCATAAGAACCACTTTCTACCTCTACTACTATATTCGAAATTTCTATATTTGGAATGTTTTGAATCTTTAATAGATTAGGAGCTGTAGCTGATGCTGAGTAGTGGTTATTATTACCATGCCTAATAGTTGTAGTATCATTAATTATATTTTGGAATGTACTAGGAGAAACACTACCTATATATAAAGATTGGGTATTATTTATAAATGCAGTTGGTTTAAATGTAAACGAAGTAAATCCTAAGCTTTCAGTGTTATTAGTAACTGTGTCAAAATTATCCCCATAAAATGATGCTGTGGATTCACCGCTTTTAAATTTAAAGACAGATAAAGTATTATCAGCAATGATTAAATCATCATCATTTGACATTACTTTAATGAAAGTGTTATAGTTGGGGTGAGGATTATAACCTGCTGGGGGAATAATGTCTGCTTTTGTACTTAATCTAATTAAAGATGAAGTATATCTATCATGTAATTCTGCTACAGAAGCAGAACTTAATGATTCTGTTCTATCATATAATAAAGTATGAGTTAAATTTGATGTAGGAACACCTGTAAATCCACCGTCTTCAAATTCTGTTTTGATGTTTTTAATACTAGCTGTTGGGGGTGCAAGTACATGGATATTAAAGTTTTTTTCTGTTATTCCTGATACCCCTAATCCTTGGGTAGTGACTTCATTTTCATCTTTTAAAGTTATTTTAAAAGTAACTTCATCTGATTTATTTTGGTAAAAAACATTACCTCCATTACTTACAATATTGTAGTCTGAAATACTTGCTGTAATAAATAATGTATTTGTATATGGTTTTAAACCAATGTGGGTATTAGTGTTAAATGATGACGTTTCTAGTAAAGATAATGAGGATACTTTTTCACCACTAAAATTAGAATGAGACATTGCTAATTTATAATTTGCATTATTACTACTTGCATTTGTTGGATCTGGTGTTATTTTACTAGCCGTAAAAAATGAAATAGCATCATTAGTATTTTCATCAAATGATCCTGTGAAGTGTAAAATTAAAAACCCAGTTGATTCATCGTGGGAAATTGACATAGTAGCTGCTGAGGCAGTAGGTACTATTAAAGTAGGAGCTTCATTTAAAAATCCTTTTACAAATAATGTTGTATACACTTGATGGGTTTCCCCTCCTGACCCTGTTTGGGCTCCATAAACTAAGTATCTATGAACACCTGCTTCTAAAGAACCTACATCATAATGAGAATCTGAACCTTCTTGTTTAGTTCTAAATTCATCTTCAATTTTTACAAATGCATAATGGTTAGGGTCAAAAGTGTTTGAATGGGTTGTATGGATTACTACTCCTTCTGTTATAATATTACCTGATTGTAATTCTATAAAAATATCTTCAGAAATAGGATTAGAGGCTGACACACCTGCTGAAGTACCCGCAAAAAATTCTTTAACTACTCCCCCTGTGATTTCATTTCCATCTAAATCAAAATATCCTGAAGCAGAAATAACACCATCTACTCTGATAGATTCAGTAACTTCTAAACCGCTTTCAAATTTAGCTACAGATCCTGATTGGACGAATAAACTACTTGTATATTTTTGTATTCCTGCCATTAATCAATTACTGTTACTGTGGTTCCTTTAACTACTGTTTTTAATGATGATGTGTTTGCTGCTAGTATTAAATATTCATAAATTCCGGGGGTTGATTTTCCTTCTATGTTTACAAATGATTTTTTTGTTAAACCTTTTTGTGACCCTGATGAAATTTGAAACCATCCCCCTTCGCCTCTGTTTTCCATAAAAGTAAAATGATTAAAATCACCAGAAGCTGAAAGTTGAAATGAGGTATTCACTGTGGTTACACATTCTGTTAAACCACCATCTGCTGATTGGGTTCCTACTAATAATTGAGGTTCATTGTTTGGGGAACCAACATTTAAATTTTGAAATTCTCTAGCAAATATAGCATTTTTAGAAATTACCTTAGATGAAGAAATGCCCGATTTAAATTGGGCGGCTGATCCTGATTGGACAAATAAAGAGCTTGATATTTTAAGAATTGTTGCCATAACCTACATTTTTCTAATCATCGCTTTTATAATATAACTTTTACCTTTTCCATCCTCTATTGCTTGGGCTATTATTTTACCAAATAATTGTCTACTATAAATATATCTAGGATTAACACCCTTACCATGTCCTTCAATTTTTGATGTGATTATATAATCACCTGCTTTAATTTTTCCTGTTACAAGAACTGGTTCAGCTCCTAACACAATTGGAAAATTTTCACCTTTAGAAACAATACCCATAACTAAAGGATCAGCTTCTTTTTTACATGGTTGTAGTATGCCATCTTTTAGGGATAAAACGGTACCTTCTTGCATTTGATCGAGTCCTTCCGTTTCTAAATTAATCTCGTGGACACCACCAAAGAATGTGTTTATAGCGTAGAGATTACTAAATTTTCTACTGTAATCTCCTAAATCTATAGTACCGTCAGTATCAGGGAATATACCACTTCCTGTAATTAAAATGGAGCCTGTAAGTTGGTGAGATGTGTTAGAGGGGATAGACCCCGAACCAAATTGTGTACTACCCGAATATACTATTACATTAGAGTCGACTGATGTAAAATTAAGGCCTTGAAGGGAGAATGTGTTTGCTTCTATAACCCCACTTGCACTTATATTACCAACGACTTCAAGTTTTTCTCCGGGGGTTGAAGTTCCTATACCTACATTACCATCAGTATAACTAATATTGGGGTCCGAAATATCCCAAGGGGTATTACCTGATAGTACTATTGAATTTTGTACATTAGCTATTGAGGAAGAAACATCCCCAATACCAGTAAGAGATATTGCGGAAGCAGTTATTTGATTTAAATCAGCATTACTACCACTGGTTATTATTTTCTTCCATTGAGTCACTTAGAAGTCTATTTTTTTGTTTTTACTTCTTTATTTAACTTTTGTAACTTCTCATGTTCAACAATTAATTTACCTAACATGTTTGCTATAAAAGGAGCGTCAGCTCCTTTAATGTCTTGTTCAGAGATTATTTTGTGAATGTATATAATCTCATTTAATTCTAATTTTACCATAACTTTATGTATTTAATTGATTTTGTAATTTAGCGGTGATTGAATATAATACTTGGAGATCTTTTCCTATAAATTCTGATCTGCCTATTAATTGGATTAAATACTTTAATTCATCTTTAGTTAATTCTTTAAGTTGTTTTTCTTGTTCTAATTGTTGTTTAGTTTTTTTCTTTTCTTCTTGTTTTTTAACTATACTCATAACTTATTAATTTTTTTAATCTACATAAAACCATAAATCATCATTATTATCAATGTACATTTCACCTTCCCCAAATTCAGCTGATGAAGGTTGTGATGATTGATTTATTCTAACTGTCATTAAATTACCTGTTTCATCGGCTCCGGCTACTGTGTTTCCTTCGTCTGTTGCGTCTGAATCGAAGTTTTTAGCTGTTGCAAATCTTGTAGTACTTGCATCATAATATAAAAGTCTACCTTCATTAGATGCTTGAGAACCTGAACTAAATACAATACCTATATCTTGGGTTGTTGAAGATCCGGATCCTATATATATAAACCTATCTTCTACTACTAAGTCTTGGGCTGAAATAGTAGTTGTATTACCTAATACTGTTAAATCACCACTAAGAGTTAAATTAGCAAAAGTAGGAGAATCACCACTACCTAAATTATTAATATCAATATTTACATTGTTTAATTTGATTTGCCCTTGTGCATCACCTTCAACTGATGATGATATAAAAGTAGAACCTGTAAAATTATTTAAAGCCGTTATTGATGTGTCTATAGATCCTGTTTTTAGGTTTATAGATGCTAAAGATGTATTTATGGATCCTGTTTCTAAATTTAAGGATGTTGTTGATGTTTCTAACGACCCTGTTTTTAGATTTATAGATGCTAAAGATATATTTACTGAGGCCGTGTGGTTGTATATTGATGATGAAAATGCATTAAATGTGGAAGTAGTAGTAACATTTGTTGCTGTTGCTGTAGAAGCTAATACAGAAGCTACATTTATAATGCCATCTCCTGCTTCATTAGGAATAATTAAATCTCCTCCTATAAGGGTTAAATTACTACCTGTGATTGAAACTGATCCTGTAAATTCATGGGCAACATCACTTGGAGAACTACCCGATCCAAATACCATACTACCAGTTATAGTAGCTACATTGGTTTCTATAAAGTTAATTCCACTAAAACTTAATGTTTGGGTATTTAAATTCCCCACAACTTCAATAGAAGGTGCTGTTATGGTCCCACTAGCGCTAATAGTACCTGATGCTGTTATACTTGTAAGTGAAATATTATCATCTAAAGAAGCAGTAACACCACCTGTTGATTGATTTACTGTAATATTAGTTCCACCATTTACCCCTGTTACACCACCTAATTCACTAGATGGTCTTTGCATTACTTCACCGTTGGAACCTATAACTAATACATCTGTTTCTATACCTCCATTAGGTACATTACTCATTGTAACAGGTATATTAATATCGAATCCTTCAAAACCATTAGAAGATGGGATTTCTAATAAACCTGTTGAGGATGATTGAAAAGCTGTGATACCCGCACTTGTTTTTGATCCTATTTTTAGTGTTTCAATAAGGGCAACAGAAGCAGTTAAATCGGTAATTCCTTTTACATTAGCACTATTAAAGTCAGCATCAAGTCCTGTGGATGAATTTTTAATAGAAGCATTACCATCTCCTAATATAACAACATTAGATAAAAGATTAGACCCACCTATAGTACTACTTCCATCTCCCCCAGGAGTTAAGGCATAAGCAGAACCCGTACTTACATTACCTTCACTATCTATTACTAAAGGAATAGTATTTGAAGTACCTTGAAGATTTGTAAGTTGTAAATTACTACCAGTAATACTATTTAGTTCAGCGTTACTACCTGAGACTAATATTTTTTTCCAATTTGCCATTTTATTTTATTTTATTTTATTATCCTACTGATTCTGATACAACTGCTTGTCCATTTTTTGGTTGGTATATAAATACTTACTACCTGAGAATATTATTTTTTTCCAACTTGTCATTCTATATTGGGTTTAGGTTCTTGATTTTCTATGAGAATGGTACATTCTTTACATTTCTAAGGTTAAAACTAGAAGGATATGATGAGCCATTATAAGGGAACTGTCCACTAGTTACAGTATTATCATGATTTACAAGGAACATTGTAGATGGTTTTCTTCCAAATTCCATCCATTGTCTATCATTTAAATTAGGACTATCATGTTGGGATGCTGATACTACATTTATATCTATATTAGGTAAACCAGATACACCCCCAACTATAAGGAAAGGTAAATCAAATACTCCCATTACATGGAAACTACCTGTATGATTTTCTGATCCTAATTGGTTGGCCATAGTTGCTTTACTTTGAGAAGTAAATGATGATGAATGTATATAATATCCTCTATCTACTGGCTGAGATAAATTTACATCTTTCCAAAGATGATTACGACTTTGGGCAAGATAAGGGAGTTGGTAATGTGCTGCGTCTCCTGTTTTATCTTTTAATTGGCCCCTAGTAAAATGACCAAAAGATCCTGTAAAACTACTTGTATATGTATGGTTTAACCAATAGACTGTTCTGAGTTCACCTGAACCTGATTCTTTATTAGTAGATATAGATCCTGTTAGTATGTCTCTTGTTTTTTCACCTACGTTAAAGTCTCTTATATTTTCTAAATATGGGGTAAAATAATAAGAAGCTGATCTTACATTTGTGTAACTATAATTAGTAGGATACCATACAGCTAATAATTGAGGAGTGGTTGATTTATTTTCTCCATACACCATCCCTTCACTAAAAAGACTTTGGGTGGTTTGACTTTCTTCACCATAACTAAATTCTCCTTCTCCTTCTACTATTCCTTTTTGTACTACAAAATTCCAAGCACCGTCTGAATCATTTATAAGATTATGAGGTTTAGGTGTAATACTAGAAGTATCTAGTAATTTTCCTATAAAACTACCACTAAGTACCCCAAAATCTGCTGCTCCTGAAAAACTAGCAGTTAAAGCATAAAAGCTTGATGTATTATTAGAACTAGTCATTTCAATTGAAAATTCAGGAATTGGTTTAGATTGAACATAATAAAAATCATCTCTAGCTGATTGATCAGCAAAACTAGTAAATGATCTAGTTAAATGAGATTTACCTGCTGCTACTAAAGCATCTGTTGCTGCTTCCTGTTCATCATCCCCAAAATTACTAGTGCTATTTAATTCATCAAGATTAAAGAAAAAATGGCTGTTAGTAAAATTACTTGAATTATTTTGATATGTTATTTTTCTTTGTCTTTGATTCCCTGCGGTATCCGTAGCAAGACCAGGCAATTCTTTAGTTATAATAGAAGATGTAGCTGGTCCTATAATAGCAGAACCTGAACCTATACTGCCTGATTCAAAAGGGGCTGCTAACACTGCTACATAAGCATCACTTGCTGGTATATTAGATACAGCTTCACCTATTTGTGCAAAAAAACTAGCACTAATTTGTTGATAAGACTGTGAATTAAATCCTGCGGTGTTTTGAAGGAAATCATTCATATTATCTCTAAAGATTGAGGCAGTAAGATATACTGCTACTTCTTTAGATCCTGTGTCTTGTTCTATAAGAATAGCATCATCACTATAAAAACTAGCTGATAAATTTTTATCTGAAGCCGATAATATTAAATCATAATTAAAAAATCCACCGTTAGTTTTTTCTTTAGCACCTTGTCTTAAAACTGAGGGTGTTTTTCTATATAAATCTTTATGGGCAGTTACTATAGATGCCGTAACTACTGTGAATGTTTTCCCTTTAAAATTGTCAAATGCCATGTTTTACTCTATTTATTTATTATAAATATAAAATAATTTAAGAATCAACTGCCCCTAAGTAAAATTCACTTCCACTATATAATAGTGCCCCTTCTGTTGCTGTTGGGGTGTATTGGAAGTTATCTAATATAACAACACCCTCAGGATTTATAGAAAAAGGGGTTTTACTCCCAGATGTTACTGATAATAGGTTAACACTTCCATCTCCATCTAGTATAAGCTCACTTACTTTAGCTTGTGAAGAAGATACAACATCTGAAAATAAATTACCACTTACATGTAATTCATATTTTGGTTGAGATCTTCCTCTACCTACTTTTCCTCTATTGTCTGTTGTAAAGGGGTTACTTAATATGTTAGTAAAAGATATTTGACTAGAACCTGATAAGAGTATTTTGTCAATTATATCTATATTTGTGACTTCTGAATTAACTTCTACATTTAAGGGTGGGTTTTCTGAAACACTTATTGTGATGTCTTCGGGGACATCTTCTATAGTTATTATTTCAGAAGTAGTTATAAGATCTAAATCAGAGGATAATAATGATCCTGAAAGTGAAATTTCTATAGAATTAGTCCCTGGATCTACTATTTCTAGATGACCACTTCCTGATTCAATTATTTCTAATTGAGTTGTAATATTTTCAATTATTTCAGTAATCCCATTATTAGGCATGAATTATGGGTTTTATCGAGTTACATTTTTAGATAGCTTAATTTTCCCTTGTAGTAAACGAGTTGTTACTCCTTGATTTACTAACTCTACATCATATATAGCTCTATCAAATGTAAATGCGGCAGTTTCAGCAGATGTCATTAATAATGTAAATTGGTTTTGTACTGTTTGCCCAGCAGGGGTTTCTATAGTAAATCCTGAACTTAACCCAAATGTACCTCCTGTGACCACATCGGAATCTATAGATTCTCTGATTTGCATTCTTAATGCTGTAGCTTCACTAATGTCTAAAGGATCCCCATTTGAATCTTTATATTTAAATGTTCTGGTAAAAGTTGCTCCTTGTTCGATTGTAAAATTGTATATTCCTGCTGCCATGATTTGGGTAGATTAATTCTATAATAAATATAACAGAAA
>Ga0206126_10005719_pt1 | contig 11298 bp, 23 predicted proteins | sample Helgoland_Spring_5_FD_148621 | JGI IMG/M metagenome (GOLD analysis project Ga0206126, IMG submission 148621) | Pelagic subsurface seawater microbial communities from Kabeltonne, Helgoland, North Sea - Helgoland_Spring_Bloom_20160412_1 | ecosystem: Environmental > Aquatic > Marine > Epipelagic ...
CAAGGTAGACGCGCTCTCTGTTTTGGGGTAGAAACCATGCCGTATTAAGCAATTGCCATTCAAGTCTATAACCCCCAATGTCGGCAAGGGCTTGGACAACTGCCCAAAAGTCTGCGCCATCGTTTGAGCTGAACACGCCCTTAACATTTTCCCAGATAAAAAAGTCTGGTCGGCACTCATCAATGAGCCGTATTGCTTCCCGCACAAGACTGCTGCGCTCCCCCTCAATTCCTTCACGCTTTCCAGCCAAGCTGAAATCCTGGCAAGGTGAGCCGAAGGTGATAGCGTTAATTTTTGGCAATCTGTCGCCGCGAACATCTGTAACTGACCCTGCATATTCCGCCTCTTTGAATTTGTTTCTGTAAATCGCTATTGGGTGCTTTTCTATCTCGCTAAAATAGTGGTTTTCAATCTCAAAACCCGCTTGCGTTAATCCTTGAGCAAAGCCACCTATGCCGCTAAATAAATCGAGCAAATTTATCTTGCTCACAGATTACCCCCGCCCTGCCGCTTGTTCTCCAGACTCTCCATGCTAGGGAATGGAACGTGAACGCCAAAGTGAGTAGATGTGAATTTATTAATTGTGTCGTAAATATCCGTTATCTGCTGAGGTTTTAAATCCTCAGTGCTATCCACACCATAAGCGCGACGCGCTATGTCCTTCCACAACAGCTCTTTGATTGTCAGCAATGTCCAATTTCGCTCAACTGATTTTGATAGTAACTCCTGAACCGTTGCGCCTTCGCGTATCAAGGCTTGAGATAATTGCTCACAATGTAGATGTATCGCGCCCCTTTGCGCTGCACTTAGACTCAAAGCCCACCCCCGCTCTGTCTTTTTTGGGCTAAATAAAACTCATGCGTTTTCTTCATGTCTCGCTTAACTTTTCCGCAACTATAAAGACCATGAACATCTACACTTATTGCACCATCAAAACGAACCTTATAAGTGCTAGTGCAAGTCTTTCTGTCGCCGCACGTACACGGTTTACTCACAGCCCACCCCCATAGATCAACCAAGCGCAATAGATCGTACTAGACGCGCATATCAGCCCAAACACCGCACCGATTAACCCGGTTAGATCTGCGTTATGGCGAAGAAAGCTAAACGCTACATGCAAAGCCATTGTTCCCGCCATGCCTAGAATTATGATAAACATTAGATCAATCATCAGGACAACCTCCATTCGAGCATTCGAGCCTATCCAGCATCACTTGCTGTTTTGCTTCGTGCTGTTCTTGTAGCTGTTTCTCTAGCGCGTTAATTTCTCTCTGAACCTCAGCCTTTCTAGCTGTCAGCCTTTCGCGATCTTGGTTAGCTGTCTCTGTCTGGTGAGTCTCAGCCGCCATAATTTCGTTTAGCTGGCCTGTAAGCTCACTTAGCCTTATTTGCTGATTATTCATCTTCTGCCCTAATAACCCATCTATCTCGTTGCTTAACCGCATACACTCAGAATCTGGCGTGTGCAAATCTCGCGGATCAAATCCGTTTTCAATCAGCCTGCAAACTAGGTCGCCGTATTCCATCATCTTGGATGTAATCGTTTCTTCGCGGTTCATGCGTAAGCCCTCACGCCGCGATAAATCCAGTCCTTAACTGTGTTTATGTTCAAGTTGAATGTCTCGCTAATCCATTTAGGCGTTTTGCCTATCTCGTGAAGCCTAACCACACTCTCTACAACCTCCTGAGAATGTTTAGCCTTTGGATGCTCTGCGCCTCTCTTTCGTTTATCGTTCATAAGTCAAACGCTCCAAATTCAGACGCGAAGTAAATAGCCGCAAGCCATACGCAAAATAGTCCTAGTCCAATCATTACCAACCCCCGAAAATCTGCTTAATCCGAAACTCCACTTGATCGACCCACTTACAGCCAAATCCAGCCGCCACTTGATAGACCACGAATAAAAAGCAAACTATCCACAAAATTATTAAGCCACTCATTCCGTAGCCTCGATTGATCGAACAAAAGCCTGCAAAACATTTTGAATCGTGCCGGGCGCTCGTATTATTCCAACGGCCTCAAGCTCTTTAGCTTTAAGCCTGCAAAATTCACCCTTTCTAAGACCTGTTACCCTGTATTCACGAGCAAGCACAATCATTTCTTCTACTGGTAGAAATGGGTTTATTTTCTCGAACGCTGTCTCTCTGTCTAAATCAAAAGATGGTGTTAAGAACATTTGGACTACATCGTCAAGACTTGGTGTGTTCAATAATTCTAAATTTTGTGTATATGTGAACATTAGTTAAGACCTCCGACCCGCTTCAAATGCTGGTCATTTGTGGTGCGCTTATTCCAAAACGATGCATCTTGCATTTCGTTCATGGTCTCGAACCTTTGGAACGCGCCGTTAAAAACTAAAGGAACAACGCCTGTAACGCCGTTTCTCTGCTTAGTAATAATTAGCTCTGCCTCGCCCTTAAACGCGCTCTTTTCTTTGGTGTAAACTTCGTCACGATAGAGAAACATAATGGTCGATGCGTCTTGCTCGATTGCGCCGGACTCTCTCAAATCAGCCGTAATAGGCCGCTTGTCTTGTCTGCTCTCACATGTCCGATTTAGCTGAGAAAGTAAGACCACTGGAACGCCATGACGTTTAGCTATGGCTTTTAGTTTCTGTGAAAATGCTGTGACCTCCTCAAAGCGGTTTCCATGTGTCTCGCTCCCCATGATCTGTAAGTAATCTAAGAAAATCGGCATCTTGCCCTCTTTCTTGAATAGCTTTCGAGCGATTGCGTCTATCCTGTTCGCGCTCAGTGCTGGCGTGTCATCAACAAAAATCCCCGACTCCATGAGCTGTCCTGTCGCGTTAGTCAACTTAGACCAATCATCGTTGTGGAGCTTGCCGCTACGGATAACGTCATGGTTAATTCCAAAGCTAGAAAACAACCGATTAACTAATTGCATCACTGGCATTTCAAGCGAGATAAATAAAGACTTACCACCGCTTAAACCAATGTTCTTAGCCATGTTCACCGCTAGAACGGTCTTACCCATTCCAGGGCGACCCGCGATTACATAAACCTCGCCATTCTCAAGCCCTAAAATCTTGTCATCTAGCGTCTTGAATCCAGTCGGTACGCCCACGCACGTTCCATCAGACTTCCAGCGTTCCTCGATACCGTTCACCGCATCAGTTAGCGATGTTGATATGTGTTGCGCCCCGCCTGTCGTAGCGTTTTCAATCAATGCTGTTGCATTACGGTCAGCCATATCCACAATGCTTTGAGCTTCGCCGCTTGAGGCGTTGTAAGCGCTTCCAATCAACTCTTGCGCGTCTTGGATGATTCTGCGGAGCAAAGACTTTTCTTTGATGATCTTCGCGTATGCCAAAAGGTTGTTAGTGTTCGGTGTGTTCTTGGTTATCGTTCCCAAGTACGCCATGCCACCCGCATTTTCTAAACTGCCTTCGCTGTCTAACTGCTCAGAGACAACGATTACATCAACTGGCTTATCCGATCTGTGTAGTTTCTGGATAGCGTTAAAAATCAACTGGTGAGAATGTTGGTAAAAATCATCACCGGACAAAAGGCTAATTGCGTCATCGGTGTCCTTCGCATTTAGCATCAATGCGCCTAGTGCGGAATGTTCGGCCTCTAGCGCCTGTGGTGGTAGGTTGAAGTTATCCATTTTCAGCCACCATGAGTTTCTGCGCGTTCTTGCCTTTGGTGGTTAAGTAAAACTCACCATTTTGGTTTTGCGCGTAACAATCGTATCCGTTACCCTCAAGGCAATTACTAAAAGTTAAAACCCAATCAGATTTAACCGACCGCTTTTTGTTCTCTATCCAGTAGTCTTTGAATTTAAACCAGCAGACATCGACAATGTCGTGAGGTATCCCCATCGTGTCAGCCTTTCTAAAAGCGATTGAGTCTAACGGTATTGGGTCAACACCAATTTCCTTACATTCTGCAATGTAGTTTTTTAGGGTTTGTCTTTTAGGTTTCTTAGTGCTTGAGGGTGTAGGCTCGTCAGAGCCGTTACTCTCTTCTACTCTATTCTCTTCTATTCTATTCTCTTCTATTAGAACGGACTTTATCCCTACACTATCGGGACATTGTCGGGACATTGTCGGGATACGATCTAAGTCATTGTTTCCATTATGGATTTCTTTCTTGATTAGCTTCTGAGTGTACTCGTCAGTGCGTGTCAACATTTTTAAGCATGTGACAACACCATTTGTGTTTTCAAAGAGTTTTAGCTCAATAAATCGCCCCATCATCTGCTGCACTTTCTCAACGGTTGAGCCGGTATTACGAGCAATAATTCGAGCATCATGCTCAAGCTCAAAGGTTAAATTGTGCTTCTCAACATTGGCCGCGATAAGCTCAAGGCAATAGAAGTAAAGCCCATAACCCTCAAGACCATAGTCCAATAAAACCTCTTGGAGTTTCGAATCCATGTTGGAATTAGAATCGTGTTTAAACCATTTAATGAGACACCCCCACCGCCTTAAACGTGCCTAGTACGCCATCGCCCAAAGTGACATAAATCTGCCTACCATCAGGCAAAGCGATCAAATAAAAATCAAGATTAGAGCGAGTACATGCCCGCAGAACGGCATATTTGGTCTTAGCTTGAACCATGCCCACGTTTGACGCTTTAGAGGCGTAAACGGCCTTTAAATTAGTCATTGATATTCCCCTGACATTGTTTAGCCTTTAACTGTCGCTGGTTTGCTTTTCTACAGAAAAATGATCAGGAATTAGGGCCGCTAATAATTGCCGCCTAGATTTAGGTATAGGCTCACCATCAGTCCAAAGCGATACGGACATTCTAGTTATATCAAAAAACTCGGCCGTCTTGGATTGATTGCCAAAGTATTTAATAACTTTCTCTTTTATAAAAATATCTGATTCCATTTAAAAACCTTTAAAATTAACTTTACATGCAGACAGTTTATTGTATAGTAGTTAAACAGTCAACACAATTAAACACGTTATGAATTATTCAGATTTTATAGAATCAAAGAGGCATACATCAAACTCGTTTGGTTTTGAGCCTACCTGGTATCCTGATATTGCCTTTGATTTTCAAAGAGAGGCGATTAAACGCGCAGTATTAAAAGGCAGGGTAGGTGTGTTTGGTGATACCGGACTAGGTAAAACCCTAATACAACTATCAATAGCTAAGAACATCGTATTGGAAACTAATAAACGGGTTTTGATATTAACACCGCTTGCCGTTGCTTTTCAGTTTATAGACGAAGCTGAGAAAATAGGCGTATCAGATATTGAACACGTTAAGAACGGCAACCATTCCAAAAAGATAGTGATAATCAATTACGAGCGATTACACCTGTTAGACCCTAGTGATTTTATCTGTGTCATATTGGACGAATCATCAATACTGAAAAACTTTAACGGTCAGATAAAAAATAGCATCACCGCATTTATTAAAAAAGTGCCTTATCGCTTTCTGTCTACAGCAACACCAAGCCCAAACGATTTTATAGAATTAGGCACTAGCTCAGAGGCTTTGGGTTACATGGGTTATATGGACATGCTTACTAAGTTTTTTAAGAACAACCAAAACTCGGCAGACTCTACTCAAAACATAGGCGAAAAGTATTACCTAAAGCCACACGCAGAACGCGACTTCTTCGCATGGGTCAACTCATGGGCGTTGATGTTTAAAAAGCCTAGCGACTTGGGCGACTTTGACGATACGCGGTATCAACTGCCGAACCTAAACAAAACCGTCCACACTGTAGAAAATCAATCAATGATTGACATTAACGGGCAAGTGCAGATTTTTACCCCTATTGCAAAATCAATGAGCGAAGTTAGGCTAGAGCAAAAGCAGACTGTAAACGGTCGATGTGAGTTAGCCGCAGAACTAGCTCAAGGCAAGACTAGCGTTTATTGGTGCAACCTTAATGAAGAAAGCGCACTGCTATCCGATCTTGATAGTTCCGCTATTGAGATTAAGGGGGCTATGTCAATAGAACAAAAAGAGGATATTTTAGTTAATTTTGCTCGTGGTGAGATACCTAGAATAATAACTAAAGCAAAGATGACAGGAATGGGTTTGAATTGGCAACACTGTAATCATACTACTTTTTTCCCTACCTTTTCTTATGAGCAATACTATCAAGCTATTAGGCGGTTTTGGCGGTTTGGTCAAAAATCAGACGTCCAACTAGATTTAATAATTAGCGATGGTCAAAGCAGGGTTATACAAGCGATTGACGAAAAGACAAAAAAGGCGCAAGAGTTATACCTAAATCTAGTGGCAAACGTAAACGCGCAATACATCGAAGCGAATAGAGAATTTAAACAATCAGCAAACTTACCGAGGTTTTTATAATGATAACTAAACAAGAGCTACACGAAGATAACTACTCGATCTACAACTCAGACTGCATGGAGATACTGCCAAGCCTGCCAAGCAAATCAATAGACCTATCTGTATATTCGCCACCGTTCGCAGGGCTGTACAACTATTCATCATCTGAGCGAGATTTTTCAAACTGCGAAAATAAAGAGCAATTTTTAGAGCAGTATGATTTTCTGATAGGCGAAATAGCGAGAGTGACAAAGCCTGGTAGGATAACCGCCGTCCACTGTACCGACGTATTCGACAATACTTGCAGACTATGGGATTTTCCGCACGAAATAATCAAGCTACATATTAAGCATGGTTTTGAGTATAGAAACCGAATCACAATATGGAAAGAGCCTTTGAAGGTGCGAATGAGAACAATGGTTCAATCCTTAATGCACAAATTCATAGTTGAGGACTCCACAAAGTGCTTTACAGCTATGCCCGATTATATGCTTATCTTTACGCGCAAAGGCGAAAACGAAGTGCCAGTGACGAACCCCGAAGGTCTTAAAAGATACTTCGGATCTACTCCGGTACTACCAAACATCACGCAAGCATTCAACAACGCGAACGAGACTAAGTTTAACGAGTCTGAGCTTTGGGATTATTTAAACGAAAAATTCATTGACCATAAAGACCCTAAGTCTAATAAATTGAGTCATTACATTTGGCAGCGTTACGCCTCGTCTGTTTGGGATGATATTAGAATAGATAATGTTTTACCGTTCCGAGAAGCCAAGACCGAAGAGGACGAAAAGCACGTACATCCGCTACAGTTAGACGTTATTGACCGAATTGTTGAACTCTACTCGAATGCGGGTGAGGTGGTATTAACTCCATTCATGGGCGTTGGTAGTGAGGTTTATTCGCCAGTGTCGCTAGGCCGAAAAGCTATAGGTATAGAACTAAAAGACTCATACTATGCTCAGGCTGTTATCAACCTATCAGAGTCAGATACAAGGTTTACTGACACTGAGCAAAAAGATTTATTTTAAATATACTTTACATTATATAAAGTTTGTGCGAACATGAACCCATCGAAGCAATACACCAACAACGGAGCAGGGAAATGAGTGCAGCACGATTACCAGAAGGGTTACACACAGATCCAGTTAAGTGGACCAAACCAAAACAGCCGCGAGTCGCCACTGAGCATAGACGAGCTATTAAAGCTTTAAAAGCGGAGGCTAATCGTAGAGGGCAAGCATTAAAGCCGTTTATGAGAAAGCAAGCGTTAGAGTCCGTGAGCCACTGGTTCTTCAACAAGGCGAACTAACACTCCTGACCACTTGCAGGTCGTTGATGCCTAGCGCGGCGCTAGGTTGCAAGAACGCCGCACTAATTTACTTAGGATCATGAGAATGAATAAAGCACAACAAAGCCTGAATGAAGGCAACGAGTTTCTAGAGCTATGCCTGGCGAATGATGCGGCTGAGGCTAGATACAACGCCCACCGCGAAAAGCTAAAGCGCATAGGTGAGTCATTAGCAGACTTTAGTCGTGACGACATTGTGTGCTTGATAGGTGAGTCGCCAGAAAGCGCGGCCCTGAATTTAAAAGCTCTGATTATCGAGCGATTGACAGGCAACCATCGCGCAAACTTTGCGGAGCGTTTTGATTTTTGGGCTGAGAAATTAACGGAAGATTGTGAGGCGATCAAATGAACCACGAACAATTACAAGCGGAATTTTTAGACGACTTTGAGGGTAGAAATTGGTACATCGAAAGCGATCATTTAGCCGACAAAGTTCCTGTTTTTCGATCATTGAAGATAGCAAACGAAGCAGCTCATGGCGAGGCAGTTAGACCTTTAGTAAAGGCTAATAGATACGCCAGGCAGAACCGATTAACCGCAACATTGATAGGAGTAACGCATGACGACATTCACTAAGCAAAAACAAATGAGCCTGAAACTCAGAGCTAAGTACAACCTGGAGTCTCAGATTTTTTACATCAAGCGATGGTTAAGAGTAAACGGCCCGGACATATTAGCCGGATTTGCGCTTGGCTTGGCTTTGCTAACTTTGGGAGCTATTTAAGATGAATCAATTAGTACAAAAACAAGATGCGGTTATCACCACGCCCAGCAATCTTTTAGAGCTTGCAGTAAGCAAAGGCGCAGACGTAGACCAATTAGAAAAACTAATGGCTCTGCAGGCAAACTATGAAGCCAAACAAGCTAAAACAGCGTACCTAATGGCTGTTACTAAGTTTCAGTCCGAAGCACCTAGAATCAACAAGACAAAATCTGGTTATGACTCTAGATACTTCTACGCCCCATTAGCCGACATTGTTGACCAGATAAAAGACACTTTACTAGATTGCGGGTTGTCTTATCGGTTCGAACAAGACCACCAGAACGGTATAACTGTTACTTGCATACTTTCTCACATTGAAGGGCATAGCGAGCGAACATCAATGACAGCCGATGCAGATGGTAGCGGATCTAAAAACTCTGTTCAGGCCATTGGCTCAACTGTTACATACCTACAGCGATACACATTAACAAGCTCTCTTGGCTTAACCACAGCCGACTCAGATATGGATGGTCGCTTGCCGTTTGATGGTTTAAGTGTTGACCAAATAAACGAGCTAGATACGCTTTTATCTGATTGTGAAGGCGAGTTTAAAGGGTTTAAGTCGAGCTTTTTCAAGTGGGCAAAGGTTAGCGATTTAAGTCAAATTAGCGCAAAGAATTACGACAGCGTTAAAAAGCAGATTGATAACTCACTGGAAGCGAGGCGGTCTAAATGATTATCCACGATCAATGCGAGCAAGGCTCAGACGAATGGCACGTTTTACGCTCCGGCTTAATCTCTGCCTCAAGTGCTAGTGAGATTTACACACCGACAGGCAAACCAGCCACAGGCGCGAAAGTTGAGAATTACATAAACCGACTGATAGCAGAGCGCGTCATGGGTAAGCCAGTAGAAAGCGGTTATACAAGTGCCGCGATGGAGCGAGGTCATGAGATAGAGGTTGACGCTCGGAGCTGGTACGAAATGGCTAAAGGCGTAGACGTTACACAAGTGGCGATGATTCAATCTGGTGACTATTCCTGTTCGCCTGATGGTCTTATTTTTGCCGATGGTGAGCTAGTCAAAGGATTAGAGATTAAAAGCCCTTTAGCGCATACACAAGTATCGTATTTAATGAAAAACCAAATCCCCACGCAATACATCCCACAGCTTCAAGTGTCGATGTATGTGTCTGGCTTGAGTGATTGGGATTTTTTAGCTTATCACCCTGACTTAGACCCAATGCTATTAACGTGCAATGTTGACTATGAATGGCTAGATGGGTTTTTCCAAGTCGCTGAGAAGGTGCTTGCTAAAGTGCTTGAAGGCGTAGAACAATTACAAGCGAGGGCAGCATGAAAGAGTATTACAAAAACGAAAGAGCAATAGCAAACGAGCTTGCGCTAATTGACGAAACCAGCCGAATAACGGTTGATACATTTGAAATGATTGACCGGGCAAGCTGGGCATTGAAAGAGCTTTGCGATGAAGCTGAAATGTTAATGCTAGAGCTAGAACAACTTAAACGAACGGAGAAAGCAGCATGAGATCAGTAGAACATCAAAATTTTTGTGATGAGGTGGCTGGCAGCGTTAAAGGCATCCCATTGAACGCAGACCACTCGTACGATGAGCGTCTGGCTTTTGCAACAAACGCTAAAGCAATAGAGGCCGCCATACAAGCGAACCGCGACATTTTAACCGAGCTAGAAGAAACAAGCTCCCAAATAACCGACAAAAGCATCGAGTTAATTGATGATATGGGCGGCGTTTTCAAATCAAAATCAGAGCATGTTGCAGCACTTAGAAGCTGGCGAAAAGTTGTCGAGATTGAAGTAAGAGAAATTGAGGTTTCTATAAAGCGCATAACTAGCGCACTGTCAAAAGACAAAATAGAAGGCTTGCGGGAATTTGTTTCTCTAGTCGAAAGGCTTAATAAGATTGAGCCTAATGCCGTTGTGAAAAAAATGTTTAACGACTAAAACCTTATTAACCAAAAACACTAAAGGAAAATTATGAAAGTAGGCGTATCAGTAAAATTGAACTTATCGAAAATCGACAAAGCCCGACTATTCAAGGGCGAAAAAGGCACTTATTTAGACGCGACCATGTTTATTGATTTAGACAATCAGGGCCAGTATGGAGACAACGGCATGATAACCCAAGACGTAAGCAAAGAAGAACGTGAGCAAGGTGTTAAAAGTTCGATTCTTGGTAATGTGAAGGTGTTTTATAAAGATGGTGGTACTAATCTGGCCCACGACCCATCTGCAAAGCAACCTAACCCTCAAGGTCAGCCCCAGGCGGAAGGCTTTGATGACGACATCCCATTTTAGGAGAACCCAATGGTGAAAATCGAACTAAAGACTCCACCGCTAAGGCTAGAAGACATGAAGGATGGTCAAGAGTATTATACTTCAGCAGGTATACATGGGATTCAACATGTCAATTTCCGCAAGGCATCTTATGTTGAGACTGAAGCAATAAAGCATGGGGACAGACTAGCGTTCCCGACAAAGGCATCGGCAATGGCGCATCGCATGGCAGTAAAAGACATTGGGGTTTGGAAAATATGAGCGTATACTTTACGAGTGACTTGCACCTAAATCATTTGCTTGCCTCAGAAAAGCGAGGCTTCAAGGACATTAGAGTGCATGACGAGACTGTGCTTGCATCTATAGAAGTCATTGACGACAAGAGAATGGTGCTGTATATTCTAGGCGATGTTGCCATGAACCCAGCAATGCTATCGAGACTAAAAGACTTTAAGTGCCGCAAGATATTAGTGCGTGGCAACCACGATGTCTATAAGCTTTCGGAATACTTGGAGGTCTTTGAGGAGATACATGGGTTCTTAAAGTACAAGGGCATGTGGCTGAGCCATTGCCCTATCCACCCGCAAGAAATGTTCAGGGCTGAGGTTAATGTGCATGGTCACATACATAAGGATGCCATGA
>Ga0206126_10005721_pt1 | contig 11296 bp, 13 predicted proteins | sample Helgoland_Spring_5_FD_148621 | JGI IMG/M metagenome (GOLD analysis project Ga0206126, IMG submission 148621) | Pelagic subsurface seawater microbial communities from Kabeltonne, Helgoland, North Sea - Helgoland_Spring_Bloom_20160412_1 | ecosystem: Environmental > Aquatic > Marine > Epipelagic ...
TTTTTCATAGTTATATAATCCCTTCGACAAAGAAACTCTGCCTATGATTCCTATTCTAATACATTGTTTATTTAATTTAAATTTTTGCTTAGAAACATTTGAAATATCTAATGGGTCAACTATTTTATTAGATGTATACTCTGGAAGTAGTAACTCCCTTATAAAACTAGAAATACTGATGAGTTTTAGGTTTTTTGGCAGTTTCCCTAGACGACTAGAAGTTGTGTCTTCAACCAACCGAATATGAACAACAACATTGACAAAAGGCAAGAGCTTAGCTATTAATTTAGCGTATTTAATATGGCCACCCTCATTAATATATAGTGTTTTATACCTACAAAATAAAAGCTTTAAAAAAAATTTTACGTAAAGTAACCTTACACTGGAAAAATTATAGACATTATGTTTGTGTTGCTGTTTTAATTTTTCAGAAAAAAAACTACCAAAGGGAACAAAAACAGTGTAACTCTTTTTTGTATAATCTAAATGACTGTATAGAACCTGCTCGCTTCCGTAAAAACTACCTGAGGGACTTACAATAATTATTTTACAATTTCGCATTAACTTATAGATATATCATTCAGAAACTTATTATTATATGCAAGATATTTTTTCAATTAGTATTAAAAACAAAAAATCATCTCAAATGATTTGTTAACGATTTTATTATTTGTCTTAAAATTAAAGTGTTATTGAACCCTACTATTTTTGTCAATTTTTTAAAATTTTCTCCACCAATTAATGGAAGGTTTTTGACATCTAATGCCTGTATAGATTGCTTTGCTTGCTGTAATAAATCTTTATGTTTGGGATGAAACTCATACATAAAACGTCTGTAATTATTTACTAGCGCCTGTCTTACTCTTGGACCATCTTTTACAAATAACACTTGTTTCTTGTATGATTCACAGACCTCTAGAGCAGATTTTGCTGCTTTATAACTCTGGTTTTGCCGAGACAGGCTACTTGCTACCTGTCTATAATATACAACCGTGTTTTCTACAAATACATTGCCTTTTGATGCTAGCAATACTCGGCACATAAACTCTCCATCATCATGCAAATAAAGCCGCTCATCCCAGAAACCTGCTTTTTCTATAATTGGTTTTGGTATAAGCCAGCAACCTGGAATCATCATACCCCCTCCCATCCAAGATTGCAAGCACCAATCTATCGGGTTTTGTATATTCCAAACCTTTTGAGGTGTAATGATAGCTTCTTTAGTGTTTGTTTTAAATTTAGCCCAGGCGCAGCAGGCAATCCAGCCCTCGGGTTTTGTAGAAAGTGCTTTTAATTGCAGCTCTATTTTATTAGACGCCATGACATCATCTGCGTCTAGAAATATAATATACGTTCCAATAGCTTTTTTATATCCATAATTTCTTGCTGCTGCTGCATTTGGTGTTGGAATTTGGAAAACACTCAATCGTTTATCATCTATGGATTTTACGACCTGGTAACTTTTATCTGTAGAGCCGTTTTCTACCACAATAATCTCAATATCACGATGAGTTTGCGCCAAACAAGAATCTATAGTCTGGGCAATATACGCTTCACTGTTATAAAGGGGTATGATGATAGATACTTTGGTCATGATGTAATGGTGCTACAATGCCTTTATTATTTTTATCCAAGAAATACCGCAAGACTTTCTTATGGTATTGGCCAAAACAATATGCCCTTTTAAAAATAGGCGTGCTATATTTCTAGAAAATCGGTGAGTAAGTTTTTTTAAGGCCGCTTGACGCACTGGGGCTTCTAGAGGTAATTCTTTATTGTTTAGGGTATTGAGTTTGAGTTTAAAAGTGTTTTCTAGATAAAAAAAACTTTCCTGCCCTTTTGTGATTTCTTGATCATCATGCTGCCGCCAAAAAATAAGATCATCTTCTATTTTAACTACAGGATGTGTTAATGCTATTTTATACCATAGTTCTGTATCGCCAATATAACGTGTGCCGGTAAAACCGCCTAGCTTCTCAAAAGCATCTCGCCTAATTATAGTACCTGTTGGACCAAGCCCTAATACGCCGCGCATTAAAAACTCACGGGTAAAAGTCTCTTTTGGCTGCATTACAAAAGGATAGGGTTTTACATCTTCTACCACTTTTTGAGAGATCCCCAAGCCGGCCTTTGGAAACTGCTCCATGGTATGAACCATAATTTCTAGACCGTGAGGGTATATTACATCATCTGCATCTAGGTATTTAAGGTATGTGCCTTTAGCATAAGATGCTGCTTTGTTACGGTTGGGGTAATCACCCAAATTGGTTTGGTTTACGTACACCTTTATACGAGCATCTTTTTTCTCGTAGCTTTTAGCAATAGCTACAGAGGTATCTGTCGACACATCATCTACAATAATAAGCTCCCAATCTTGGTAGCTAGAGGCCAACACACTATCTATACAAGCCGCAATATACTTTTCGCGGTTGTAGACGGTAGTTAGGATAGAAACTGATGGTGTTGTCATTATTTACTTAATACCTAGTGTAGAATTTATATCCTTGGGCGTGGTCTTACTACTTAATAAAAAAATAATATCGAATATATTTTATCACAATTAAAATTCTTGATAGTTTGAATTGAGTAGCAATATCAGACATAAATTGATATGCTTTTATATATTTTTTGTTTTCGATGTAGTAGTTTAAACCACTAAAAAGAGGGTTATACAAACCCTTTTTTAAAAGAGAGGGTTTAAAAAGATTTTGATTACTAAATAAGTTTAGTATACTAAACCATTCTGACAAGCTATTACCTGTTTTATTTATATTGGTTCTTACGCTATTAGAGTGGGTTCTAAATTTATTTAATACTTTATTGCAAAGTAGAATATCTGATTCTAATAGTATGTAAATATAAATCAACCAATCGCCATATAATTTTAAATTTATGGCAGAAAAATTAATGTTGTCTAAATACTTTTTTCTAATCAAACAAGCAGACGCATTAATTATAGAATTGGCGTTAATCATATGATTTTGAGCAAACATATCTCCTTTAATTAAGGTAATAATGGAATTCCCTTTAGTGCTTTTAAGATTATTTTGATACTTAATATGCAGGCTATTAGCGTCAATAATCTGAGAGCGAACGTTTAAGATACCTACTTTTTTGTGTTTTTTTAAATACTTGATAGATTCTTCAAGGAAATTAAGATCTGCAATATCATCACTCTCTGCAATCCAAATAAACTCTCCTTTTGCTATAGCTAAGCCTTTTTCCCACTGCTTAAATGTGCTGCCGCTATTTTTATCATTAAAAACAACATGGCTCGTTTTTGGGTGCCTAGCATAGGTGTTTAAAATTGTAACACTATCATCATTACTGCAATCATCCAGTAAAATAACCTCAAAGTCTTGATAGGTTTGGTTATAAACACTTTCTAGGCGCTGTGGTAAATACTTTGCATGATTGTAATTGGGAATGATTATGGAAACTTTACACACCGAAAATAACTTTAGGAATATTATAAACTATTTTAAGAAAGTGTGATTTATCATATAAGACTGTTCTTTTCAATTCTTTGACCAATAATTGAACCCTTTTACTTGTACTTATTGTCTTTTTACCATAAATAAGGTATTTTAAAACTTTTTCTCTATCAAATAAAGAATCGCCATTTATAGAACTAAACCCTCCATCCGCATATTCTGCTATTATACAATTAAAATAAACTTTATTTAATGTTGAGGATAATATCCAACGCATATTATGATCCCAGTCTGCGTGTGCTTTGTATTTCAAATTAAAATAACCTATTTTATTGAAGATAGATTTATTAAAGAAAATTGATTGATGACAAATATTTTTTTTAAGGATTTTTTCCACAGTAAATTCACCATCATATCTACCATTGAATCTAGTACTATAAACATCCCCGTAAATGACATCGTAATTATTTTTTTTATCAGTGTTAAATATTTGCTCCAAAATATGAGGTGTAAAAAATCTATCATCACTACCCATAAAAAACAACCAACTATCTTTTGCTAGATCAACACCTTTATTCATGGCTTCATAAATACCATTATCTTTTTCTGAATATATTTTAATCCTCTCATCTCTAAAGCTTTTAATAATATCTAGTGTACTATCTTTTGAAAGCCCATCAACTATTATAATCTCAAAATCAATGAAGCTTTGTTTTAAAACGCTCTCCAAAGCCACAGCAATAGTTTTGCTAGAATTGTAGGTGGGTATTATAATTGAAAAAACCGGCATAGTATAATTTAAATAAACCAAAAATCACGCATAACCATAATTGCATTTAAATTGGTGCTTGCATATTCATAATAACCTTTAGAAACTAAAAAATCAATCAATTCTGTTCTACGCTCTCCAGCTCCAATAGGAGAATAATCAGCAGCTTCGACGCAAATTACTTTTGGAGCATTTTGTGAATAATCAATAGTTTTTAATATTTCCAAATCCATTCCTTCAGTATCTATTGTTAAATAATCTGGAAAAACACCATTATTATGTTTATCTATTATTTTTTGAATAGTGGTGATTTTAACTTTAATTGTATCGGTGATATGATATTTACCGGTTGCAATGAATTTTTCGCATTCATCTTTGGAAAAAGAGCTTAACGTAGGGTCATTTATTACATAAAAATCCAGTATGGTATCACGATTACCAATACCTACATTAATATTAACATCTTCAGGTCTCCGCTTTTTAAAATTATTTAATAGTCTTGGATTTGCCTCAATATTGATTCCTCTACTTCCATTTACATAGAATAATGCGGTATTACTTATGTAAAATGGATCATTTGCCCCTATATCCAAATAAGTAGGTTTTGAAATGCCTCTAAGATTAAAAATATATCTAACTATAAGATCTTCACTACATTGAGAATAAGAGGTATACCCACGAGGTGTTGTTTTAAATGGGTACAACTTTCTTTCAATTATATTTATAGCCTTTTTGATGATTTTCAGTAATATTTTTATCATATTTCAAGGTTTATAAAATTAAGTTTAAACATTATACTTCCAAGCAATCAATTTTTTTCTTAACACCTATTTATTGTAACAAGTTTTGAAAAAAATTAAAATAAAACTTACAATTTTACTTAGATCACTACTTTTTTTGAGCTAGTTTGTTGTAGAAATAACGCATCAACTTGACGCAGTTCACCTTCTTTAGTTAGAGACAAATTGTATAAATTAAATAATCTAAAACCAAAGGATTTCATTAATTTTATAAATTCATCAAAATCTAATTGATTTTCATAAGTTGGTAACATAATTATTTCAGTATAAATCAATTTTACGATTCCTCTTTTGAGCGATTCTTTTGCTCCTTTTAGAACCAGATACTCAGAACCCTGAGTATCTATCTTAAGTATATCAATTTTTTTGATATTATGCTTTTCAACAAAACTATCGATTGTTGTTAATTCAACATTTATTACTTTTTTTTGTCAAGCAAGTTTTTCCCCCAAACCTTATAGGCTAATTTATGTGAATTTAGTAAAGAGTTGGTTTGAGAAAACTTATTCGAATTAAATTTTGCAAAACCAACAAAATCACCAACTCCCTTATTAACTGGAAGAATGTTTGAATATTCTGAAGTTTTTTCAACTAATTTTGAGAAGGATTCCGGGAATGGTTCAAAAGAATAAATTAAACTACTGGGAAACAGATCTGCATACTTTAAAGAAATAGAACCATCAAAGGCGCCTACATCAAAAATGATAACATTATTGTTAGAATAATTGGTCAAATATCGCTGCATTTCAAATGCATTATTTAATATCAATTTTGTGTTTGCGGATATTTTTTTTGTTAAACCTATTAGGGTTAAAAAATTCTTCATAATTAACTATCTAAGTTCTAATTTAATAAGTCTACTCCCCCCTCTTATTTTTCTCAAATAATAATAGGGTTTATGCCAAAATTTAGCTGCTTTTTTTGGTAAACCATCTAAACACTTGTTAATAAAGTGTTTTAGCTTTTGCGCAATAACCTCATCTTTTAAATGCTCTGGCACTTCATTATTTCTAAAAAAAAACGGAGCAGACAGGTGTTTTGTTTGTAACCTTGCTGTGATGTTTTTTTATGAAAACACTTTTCTTTTAATTTTTGCTATAATATCCCTAAACTCTATCAAACTATTTTTTAATTTCCCTTTTAACCACCTTGAGTATCTAATAAATTCTAAAGATTTGAAACCCAAAACATTTTTTATCTCATCAGAGAGCAACTCTATCATCTGTTTTTGAGTATGTGATTGAGCCATAATTTGTCCATCTTTGGCTATTTGCTCTCGCTGTGTTTGATGATTCAAAAAGTAATTAATTTTAATTTTCAAATCATCAAGTCCGTCAAATTCAATAAAATGTTTTCCAGCTTCAAAAGGAAATGAATTTTGTATGGGTTCACTTAACACAAAACATCCCTCAGATAACAATTCGAAAATTCTTGGAGACTCAAAAGAATGCGTTTCAAACTGATGTAAATTAAGACATATTTTAGTATCATTTAATATTTCAAATTTTTGATCTCCCCAAGCTTCTCGCACAGGATTAAGTTTACATATTTCATGAACCTTTTCTAAAATTGGAATACGTCTTCCATTGCCTCCATATGGGTTACCTAAAAAAACTACATCCCAAGTATTACTTTTTGGATATGCACTTGGCTGTGGTGCACCAAAAGGTATAAATTTTCTGGGTACAGGACAGGTGTGGTGTTCAAAATTTTGTGGTGACCATTCAATTACTAAATCATAAAAGTTTGCCATGGCCTTAAAACGCTTTAGATTTCGATTTAAAGACCAATCTTTGTCACCAGGAAGTGGTAATTGTTCTCCTTGTACACCAATAACCATTTTCCCTTTAAAGAAAGGGACTTTTGAAAAAAATGCCATCCCTACTAGTATTAAAATGTCGCATGATTTCCCTTCACTGATAGTATCGTATTCCTCTACGTTCCAACCTAATTTTGATAAATAATATGCACAAGAACTGCGATATTCTTTGTAATATTTACTGTTGGCTATTACAGCTATTGTATCTCCCATTAATAAATTATGTAAATAGCCTATAACTATTTTTTAAGTTAAAATCGATAAATTTTAATTTTCAGGAAAATTTTTTGTATTGAAAAATAAAACGCAACCAACGCCCAAAAAACTGTGGGCTTCTATTATATTTAAAAAAGGCTTTGGTAAAGACTAAAAAACCCTTTGTGTCTTTAGTTTTAATAAGCTTTGGAATATAATTTAAAAGATAAATAGATACCGCTCTGTGCCTTGGCCTCTTAATCTCTGCTTTTATGTTTTGTGGCAAGTACGCATCAATAATAGATAGGACTTGCTCAATAGTTTTAACTCGCTTACCACCTTTTACTGACTTACTTGATGAATTTTCTGGAAAAATTCTATAATTGGCTAAAATTTCTGGAGTGTAAATAAACTTATAATTAAGTGCAACCCTTACATAAAACTCCCAATCTTCAATATATTCTAGCCGCGTATCATAACCGCCTAAAGCTTCATACACCTCTCTTTTAAAGACAATACTTGGTGGCTGTATTAATTGCCAAACAGCAATACGTTCTAAAAAATTGTTAATTATTCCAGATTTAGAAATGAGTAATTCTGTCTCACCTGTTTTATGATTATCTGCATTAATGTAGTTACAGCGGCAAAATGCTGCTGAGGCTTTTGGATGCTTTTTAAATAAATCTGCTATTGTCTTATAAAATCCTAGTTCTACAGTATCGTCACCATGTAATAAATGAATATAATGCCCTTTGGACAGTTTAATACCAGAAGCATAATTGGAACTTTTTCCTATATTCTTTGGTTGCCTATAAAACTGAACCCTACCGTTTCCAAATTCTTTAACAATTGCCTCTGGATCATCTTTGGTAGAATAGTCATCTACTACAATAATTTCCATAATGGCTTCACCTAGATCTTGGACTAAAACTGATTGCAGGGTTTGTTTTAAATATTTTGCACAATTATAGCTGGGAATGATCACAGACCATAAGGGTCTATGTGCCTCTTTTGGTAGTGCTGGAATTTTTATATGGTAATTAAGATTATATAAACTATTCAATTTTTAAATTTTAGCTTCTTTTTTAACCAAAATAAAGGATTGGTTAAAAAATTACCGAGTCTCCAATTACCTGAATTACGTAAAATTGCTGCTTTTTCACTGTGCAAATAACGATTCATGGATTTTTCAATAGTAAAATTTATAAAGTTAGGCTGAAACTTTTCAGGCAGAAGTGGCTTTATGAAAATTGCAGCCTCTATCGCACTTGATGCACTGTTTAATACTCGAGATGTGTAATTTGTATCATAATGATGATATGTACATAAAACCTCATCTATAAAATAATAGGATTTATGTTTTAAAGCTACCAATATATTAAACACCCAATCTTCACTTCGCCCAGTGTAATTCTGAGGATAGGGAAGCTCATCATCCGTCCAAATAGAACGTTTATAGAGTGGTGCATGTATAGGAAAAGCTACACCTTTGTGCCATTTATATAAAATTTGTTCTAAAGGGTTGGGCTTTAATGTCTCATATATAAAATACTTATAAATATCTTTAGTAGAATTATAATGTTGATGATCACAGATACAAATTTCTACATCTGGGCTCATTTGAAAAACATTAAGTTGTTTTTCAATTTTTCTAGGAAATAAGGTATCATCCCCATCTATAAAATTAATAAACTCACCTTTTGCTAGAGCAAATCCTTTGTTTCTTGCTCTAGAAACTCCTTGATTGTCCTGGAACAAATACGTGAATCTTGTATCATCTTTAATAAACTCTTTAATTAGGGCTGCACTGGTATCTTTAGAACCGTCATCAACAATGATACACTCTAAGTTTATATAGGTTTGTGCTACAACACTTTTTAAAGTATTAGCAATACAATGTGCTTGATTATAGCAGGTAACGATAATAGATACTAAAGGTTGTTTCATTAATCTATATTTTTTGATTTGGCAAAGTAATACCAGCACCGTAAACTTAGTTGATCTCCAACAAGGCGTCTTAGAACTTTCATCTTATAAGTATTGAATTCTAGGAAATGAGGATATAAGTTAAAGGCTTTATTTAAATAATTAATCGCCACACTATTATGCTGCTTTTCTAATTCCATCGCGTGCCAAAATAAATACTGTGCTGCTGTTTTTTGTCTTTTTTTAGTAAATAAATCTAACCGTTGGAATTCTGCAATCCATTTATCATGAAATGCTAAAGCGTTTAGAGCTCCGCTTGAGGTTACAATACGCTCACCGTCATGCTCTCGCCACAAACCGGTAAGCTTGGGTAAATATTCAAAATTACCTCCGGCAATGGCGCCGCGTAAAAAATAATCAATTTCTTGATTTCTATTAAGGCTTTCATCCCAAGGCCCAATTGTATTTATGAAACTGCGTCTGAATAAAAAACTTAGAGTATGAATGACGCGACCTCCGTAAAATTGATCAATAGGATTATCCCATTTCTCACCTTTAACAAGCACATGACTCTCTATTGTGCCGTGATGCCAATTTCCATAAACTCCATCAATCTTCTCCTGGTTTTGGAGTACTGAAACTTGATCTTTAATTTTATTTGGGTACAATATATCATCTGAATCTAAAAATTGGATAAACTCACCCGAAGCATTTTTAATACCGTTATTCCTGGCACTAGGCGCACCAGAATTGTCTTGTTTAATAAGCTTTATTTTAAACGCATCATCAATATTTTGATCAATAAGATGTTTAACAGTTGTTATGGTATTATCTGTTGAGCCGTCATCAACAACGATACATTCTATAGGGCGATAGGATTGGCTGTGTATACTTTTAATGGCTTGTTTTATCAAAACATTTCTATTGTAAACAGGAATAATTACAGACACCAATCCTTTAATAAAGTCTTCGTTAACCCAAGTAGCTTGATTTATAATCAATTTATTGAAATTTACTAATTGTGGTTTCTTTTTGATCTTTAATTTTCAGTGATTCTTGCATGTTAAGAATATATTGAGATGCTATTTGTTTCACTCCCCACTTTTCGAAGGCAATCTTTTTATTTTTTACGCTGTGATTTTCTTTTAGCAAGACTTCAGACTTTTCAATAGCAGCTTTAAGACTTTGGTCATTTCCAACTTCAAATGTTGGATTGCCTGTTCTATTTAAAATTTCACCAATATCTGCATGATTAGCACCTACAACTATCAACCCAAAAGTATAGCCTAATGTAATGTTACCTGAATTTAATTCTTTAGTGCGAGGAATGAATATAAAATCTGCTGCATTCAAGTAAAGATGCGCATCATTGTCTTCAATAAAACCCAAATTAATTCTTTTCTTTTTATTCTGTTTTGCTAGCCATTTTTCAAACTTCCAGACCCATTCTCGCAATCTAATATATCCTATTTTTCTTCTATTAATAGTCCATTTTGGAGCTAATAGCACCTTATTATCTGCAGCAATAAAACCAAAGGCCTTTTCAATGAGTTGCTTTTCGTGTTCTTTAATTAGTCCAAAAACAAGCATCACTTTAGCGTCTCTATCAATACTTAGCGCTTGCCTTGCTGATATTTTGTTGGAAGAGTTTGGTAAAGATGCGTAATTATGATGTTCTATAACTACATGATTAATGCCTATGTGTTTAGGATACCATCTTTTAAATTGATTAATACTATAATTTGCAAAATGTACAACAGTATCACAATAAGAAGTTACCATCTTGTATAGATCTAGATAATCTTTATCTTGGCGAGCATGAGGAAATTGATTATGACGCGTGTACACTATTTTGGAATTCTTTTTCCAGTATTTTAAACAAGTTTCAATTTCATTGAATAATTCCTTAGGAAATGGGTCTGTGGTATAAACGTACTTTTGCACCTCATAAGATAAAAATTCTGGCCAATGCAGATGTACTATGTCAAAATCTTGATCACATTTCCAAAAGGCTTCGTAATTCCAAACTACTTCGGCATGCTTTTCAAGACCTATTTTTAGGTCTTCCATGAACCGATTTCCCTGAAGAATAAAATTTGCAAATAAGATCTTCATCTATATCATGATATAATCAAATTGGTATTAATTACTAACCCAAGTTTTCTTGCTTAGATTCCACTTTATATTCATACCAAGTTTATTATTCAATAATTCCTCTTGTTGTGAAAATACATGGTATAATTTATCGTAAGTTACTAGATCAAACCTGGGTTTTTCATTTTTAGGGGATGTTTCATTATGAATATTCAATTTAACTTCTTTATGGTCTGGCAAGTCTAAAAAATTATATACT
>Ga0206126_10005723_pt1 | contig 11294 bp, 8 predicted proteins | sample Helgoland_Spring_5_FD_148621 | JGI IMG/M metagenome (GOLD analysis project Ga0206126, IMG submission 148621) | Pelagic subsurface seawater microbial communities from Kabeltonne, Helgoland, North Sea - Helgoland_Spring_Bloom_20160412_1 | ecosystem: Environmental > Aquatic > Marine > Epipelagic ...
AAAGTGAGCGTCGAAGCGGCGGGCTTTCCGAGCTTTCGTGCGAAACAGGTGATGGAGTGGCTTTACAAGAAGCGCGTGGACCAGTGGGATGCGATGAGCAATTTGCCGAAAGCTTTTCGCGCTTGGCTGGATACTCACTATATTTTATATCCAACTTCATCGTTGATTGATAAGCGCTCGGACGATGTCACCCAGAAGCTGTTGCTGGAATTGGAAGACAAGTCCTTGATCGAGACGGTGTTGATCCGGGCGCCGCAGACCGGAGTGGGCCAGGAGAATTCACGTAAGACCGTATGTGTGTCGATTCAGGTCGGTTGCGCGTATGGCTGTAAGTTTTGCGCTTCGGGACTCGCTGGCTTTCGGCGTAATTTGATGGCGGCGGAAGTGGTGTCGCAGTTGATGCATATTTGCCGCCGTGAGGATGCGCACACCAAGCGTGCCAAGGAAGAGATCGCCTCGTTTGATAACATTGTGTTCATGGGGATGGGTGAGCCGCTGGCGAATTATGATACATTGGTCCAGACCATTAAGATTTTGAATGCAGATTGGGGTCTCAATTTCGGTGCCCGTCGCATCACGGTTTCGACTTCAGGTCTCGCACCACAAATTCTGAAGCTGGCAGACGAAAGTGTGCCTGTACGACTAGCGATTTCGCTGCACGGTGCGACCAATGAAGTGCGTGACCAGATCATGCCGATCAATAAGAAGTATCCGTTGGAAGAGCTGTTGCCAGCGGTACAGGCTTTTCAACAGAAGCATGGCCGAATGTTGACGCTGGAGTTTATTATGATCAAGGACGTCAATGACAGCCTCGATCAGGCCAAGGCGTTAACCAAAATCGCCCGTGATCTACATGCACACGTCAATTGTATCCCTTACAACAAGGTTGAGGGACTAGAGTGGCAGCGCCCTAGCGTGCCTCGTCAGGATGCGTTTGTCGATGTGCTGCGCAAGGGCGGTGTATCGGTGACCATTCGTCGCGAGAAGGGCCACGATATCAATGCAGCCTGCGGCCAACTGCGTCTGAAAACAGAACAGAAAATGGCCGAAGACGAGTCGAAGCCGAGCAGTCCGTTTATCGATCCAAAGCAGTAGCAGATGCTAGTCGGGCGGTGCGTATCCGATTTCGTGTTAGACTGCTTACCTGATTTCGCCTTGTCCGTGGACCACGTATTTATAAGTGCACAGCTCATTGAGCCCCATGGGGCCTCGGGCATGTAGGCGGTCGGTCGAAATGCCAATCTCCGCACCGAAGCCAAATTCGAAGCCATCAGTGAAGCGCGTTGAAGCATTGTGATAGACGGTGGCTGCGTCAACTCCCGCAAGGAAGAGACGTGCGGCATCGGCATCTTCGGTAATGATTGCATCGCTATGTCCTGAGCCGTTGGCATTGATCAGCTCGATGGCGGCCTTAGTATCTGCAACCACTGCGATTGAGATGATTAGATCGGAATATTCAGTCGCGAAATCTTCAGGTGTGGCATCCACCAGTGGCAGCCCTGTGCCTGTGAGGATTGCTTTGGCCTTTGGCTCTACACGCAGCTCGACGCCGTTGTCGTGTAGTGCCTTGGCGAGTTGTGGAAGCAGTGCGCTGGCGCCTTGATGCACAATGAGATTCTCTGCCGCATTGCAGACGCTAGGGCGTTGGCATTTGGCGTTGATTAAAATCGATTCGGACTTGTCCGCATCGGCTACGGCATCGATGTAGATCGAGCAGACGCCAGTGTAGTGCTTGATTATTGGGATACGGCTATTCTCGACGGTGAAGCGAATGAGGCTTTCGCCGCCACGGGGAATGATGCAGTGGATCGTATCATCTTGCTTGAGCAAGACGTTGAGCGCCCATCGGTCAGTGGTGGGTATGACTTGGACGGCGTCTTCGTTGATGCCTGTTTCTTTGAGCGCGGCACGAATTATTTCGGCGAGTTTCATATTACTATGATACGCTTCCTTACCGCCGCGAAGGATTGAGGCGTTGCCTGATTTAAGGCAAAGAATGGCACAGTCCACCGTCACATTTGGGCGTGATTCATAGATGATGCCAATGACGCCCATCGGCACACGGATTTTACGCAGGTCAAAGCCTTTGGGTGGAGAGAGGCGCTCGATCTCTGCGCCGACAGGGTCGGGGAGGGCGGCGACTTGACTCACACCCGCAGCTATATCTGCGATACGCTCGGTGGTTAGGCTGAGGCGCTCCAACATGGGCCCGGAGAGTTCCATGGCCTTGGCTGCTTCCAAATCGAGGGCATTCGCGCTGAGAATGTCATCGGTTTGCTCGACTAGCTTCTGCGCGAGCAGTTTAAGAAAACCATTTTTCGCTGCTGTGGAAAGTGTGGCTAGTTCGAGCGATGCGGCGCGTGCGCGCTTAGCAATGTCTTCGATGAGTGTGGAGATTTGATCGGTGTCCATGACTTGAGGGCTGAAGGCTGAGACTTATGCTTGGATCGCGCTGATGACGTCGTCCCATACATGCGGCGGGAGCACACTGCCTTGGACTTGCACCACGGCGGCGCCGAGGATGGAGCCTATCTTTGCAGACTGGGGGTGATCGAGTTGTTGTGACCAGCCGTGCAGGAAGCCTGCTGCCCAGAGATCGCCGGCACCAGTGGTGTCGATGACTTTTGCGGCGTGGATTGGTTCGATTTTGGTGACTTCGCCGTGGTGCGCGATGTAGGAACCGTGTGCCCCGACTTTAACGGCGACGATCTCACAATATTCGGCGAGTTTAGTGGCCATGGCATGGTAGTCATCTTTGATTCCTGTGAATGCTTCGGCCTCTTCCTCGTTGGCAAAGACGATATCGACGTAGTCGCGCAGGAGGGCTGGCAAAATTGCACTGGTTGCATGCACTACCTCAAAGGAGGCGAGGTCTAGGCTAATAGTGCAGCCAGCAGCTTTGGCAGATTCGAGCACACGCATCATCAGTGCTTCATTAAAGAGTAGGTAGCCTTCGATGTGTGCATGATCGCACCCCAAAAAATCGGCGGCTGAAATTTCTTCGGGTGTGAGGCTCATCGCAGCGCCGAGGTTGGTGCGCATCGTGCGTTCTCCGTCGGGCGTGACTAGCGAGATGCATTGGCCGTTGGCTTGCTCGCCGATTTTGAAGCGCGAGCTATCGCCGCCAAGCTGCGTGAATTGCTGCTGGTAGAAGTCGCCTTCTGAGCAGTTACCTATTTTACCAAGGAAGCTGGTGTTGTTCGCCATGCGAGCGAGCGCGAACAGAGTGTTACCCGCAGAGCCGCCGGGCGCTTTTGTTGGGGTATCGGGGAGGGAGCTTAGTAGCATCTCGATCGTAGGGGCATCGACCAGCACCATTCCGCCTTTGTCGCCATCGATTTGCTCGATGAAGTTGTCTTGGACTTGTGCGATGGCATCGACGATGGGACTGCCGACTCCGATAATGGTAAATGGTGAGCTCATATTTGTTCTAGGTGAAAAAGTTGATTCCGAGGGTGTTGAATAAAACATAAAAAAACCGCCGATCCAAGTGGAAAGGCGGTTTGGAAAGGTTTTGTTGTTGAGACTACATTGCGTCGCGGATCTTTGCATAGATGACCTGCGATTGTGGCAGGTCGCCTAGCGTGCCAACACGAATGCGGATTTCTGACTCGCCGGCCGCGATTTGCTGAATGCGTACGACAACTTCTTTGTCGCCAACTTGACGAGCGAAGATCTTGATATAGTCCTTCTTGTGAAGTTCGCCAGTGCGAAGGAGCCCCATGCCGTCTATGGTGCGAATCGCGGTCAAGAAAACCGCGTTCGCATCAGCTGCAATAGGCGCGTAGAAGAAACCGGACTGGTATCTTGCAGTCTGCTGTTGACCTGTCATCGGATCGATTGCGACTGGTGTCGTGCAGCCGGAAAAAAAGACCACGGTGAGTGTGAGGATGGAGAGGATTGTTGCTTTCACTTTCATAATTGTGCCTATAAGAAATGATTTTTCAGCAGAGTGCAATCAGAAGCTTTTAACATATATTATTCCGTTTCGGTCTTTAAATAGCAGCCGTTGGTCGCGTGTGCCTATAAATACGAGGCCAGTGGCGGCATCTACAGTGTCGTTGATGTTGTAGTTAGCGCCATCGAGCATGATTCGAGCTCGCTCGCCCGTTCGGATGCCACCGATATGGATATTTTGTAGATACTTTGAGACGGATTCTTTAAGGCTGGTGGGGATTGCTGAGCTGGTCTCTGCTGGGCTGAGCTCTGCTTCGATCGGCTCTGCTACCAACTGGGTAATGGGCTCGGGAGCCGATTCAGTGCCGAGTGTTTTATCGAGATTGCGATCGGGCACTGTAGCAATACTGGCTTTTGCACGTTCGATTGGGTTGGACGGAGTTGCTGCGGGTGCAGTGATTTCAGCACTTTCAAGCTGTTCAGGCCCATCGCTACGAAGGAGGAACCAGATGCCACCTGCGGCTGCGGCAAGTATGAATAGCATGGCGACAACGATTAGAATGCTGCTCAAAGGACTGTCTTTTTGCGCAGGTTCGGCAGCTGCTGTGGCGGATTCATTGATTTTTGCTGAGGCACTGCCCCCAGTGCGGGTTGCGGGTTGCTGTGCCTGAGGAGGCGGGGCTAGCTTGACTGGCGGTGGTGTCGCCTTGACTGGCGGTGGTGTCGCCTTGACTGGCGGTGGGATTACCTCGGCTGTCGGCGGGGTCGCCTTGAGTACGGGCGCTGGCTTGCTCGCGGTGCTGGGAGTCTCTAGCGCAGAGGCGTCTGTTTTTGAGGAAAGACTGGCGTTGACACTTGAGGGTGCGCTCGCTGATCGGGCACTTTGCGGTTTGTCCGGCTGATTTCTCGAGCTGGATAATTTTAGTTTGGGTGGTGTTGGCTCCCCTGATTCTTCACTCATAAGTAACAGGTAAAGTATGCCAGAATTTTGCGAGGTAAACTGAATTCAGTACGATTCAAGGGTCTTCGGCTCTTTATTTAAGATTCTTTTACGAGTTTGGGAGATATTCGGTCGTCTCGGGCCAGATGACTATGAGCGAAAGCCGATGGCTCGACCCCACATCAGGAGACTAGAGCCTAACCCTCACTAAATGAAAGATCAACTATCTGCTGACTGCTGAATCTGTGTGGGCGCATTAATTTTATGAATCTGTGTGGGCGCATTAATTTTATTTTAGTACTTTTAGTCTGATTGCACCGTCGTTCAATTGAGCGGTGAGCTGATCTTCGTTTTGGCCGATCTGGGCGCTGCTGATAATCATGCCATCGGTGCTTTTTAGTACGGCGAAACCACGCCGCATTGTGGCGTTTAAGCTGCTATTATCCAGTCGTTTGTGTAAATATAGGAGGTGCTCGTTTTTGTTGAGTGTGTCGACTTTAGTCGCGCGATTAAAGCGCTGCTGGAAATTTTCGAGTGCTTGGTGTGCTAAACTGATCTTGATACGAGGGTGATGCTCGGCGAGGCTCTGTGAATGTTGGGCGAGCTTTGTGCGTTCGCGATGTAGACGAGTTTGCAGGGCTTGACTAAGGTGATTCTCGAGGTCGTCGAGCTTCATGCCGAGCATTTCGACCTGACGTTCGGGCGCGATAATATGCATTTTCGACTGAAGCGCGCTCAGACTTTGGCGACGCTCGGCGATACCAGTCTCTATCCAATAGAGCAAGTTGCTCTCGGCTTGCTCGAGGCGTTGCTTGGCTTCGATCATCAGTGATGAGATTAGCTCGGCTGCTGCGGAAGGCGTTTCGGCACGCTCGTCGGCGGCGTAGTCAGTTAGGACGGTGTCAATTTCGTGGCCAACTGCTGAAATTACCGGCAGTGGGCAGGCCGCAACTGCGCGTGCCAGCACTTCTTCGTTAAAGGCCCAGAGATCTTCGATACTGCCACCGCCACGAGTGATGACGACGATGTCAAAATCCTGACTCGCTCCGGCATATTCGAGCATCGCGGCCACTTCTTGTTCGGCTCCTTTGCCTTGCACGCGTGCTGGGAATATCACGACTTCGCCCTTGTAATTACGTCGACGTAAAATGCGCAGAAAGTCTTGTAGTGCAGCACCTGTTGGAGACGTTACCACGGCGATGCGCATTGGCAGCGCAGGCAGCGAGCGCTTGCGCTCTTTTTCAAACAAGCCTTCAGCGGCGAGCTTTTGTTTTAGGCGTTCAAACTCCATTTGCAATCGCCCTTGACCACTTTGGATGGTCATTTTGGCGATCAACTGGTAGCGACCATGAGGTGCATAGACGGATAGGCTGCCGAACAGTAGCACTTCCATGCCATCCTCCAGTTGAAATCCTTGTTGAGCGGCATCGCGGGCAAAGAGCACGCAGGGAAGCTGACTGCCAGCGTCTTTGAGTGAGAAATAGACATGCCCCGAGCTTTGTCGGCGAAGGTTTGATACTTCGCCTTGCACCCAAATCTGAGTGAAGCGTCCCTCGAGCTGTGCCTTGATCTGGCGGGTCAGTTCGGTGACTTTTAATACCTGTTCAGAGGCAGGAGCGATAAGATTATCCAACATGGCTAATGCTTCGATTGTTCAACATCCGCGTGACGAGGATAATGACGATGAGGAACAAAACACCAGTGATCGCCAGACCGGCACGGCCTTCAAAAAGTGCGCCCCCAGTGACAATGAATCCGATCGTGTAGAGACTCTGTGCTGGTAGAGATGCGAGTAGGTAGGTCTTGAAGCGCATCCCCATTACGCCGAGCGCGACGTTCTGTACAGGATAAGGAATGCCCGGCGTGATTCGAATGATAATACCGAGGCGCAGGGCGCTGCTATCCGAGAACTCGGGTATGTCCCATTTTTTCAATAGATGTGTTTTCAAAAAGACCCGCAGAGGACCGGAGGCTAAGGCATAAGTCCAAATCGAACAGAAACTGGTCGCGGCAATGCCCATCGCGCAAGTCGCGGGCAGCCCAAAGCGTGGCCCCATGACAATTCCGAAGATGATCAGCAGCGGGCTCAAGGGACATCCGATGCCCGGCAGCGTTGCTAATACCACCACTAATAAAATCGGGTGCGCTTCCAAATAAGTATATCCATTGGAGACGAGCGTTTTCCAGTATTCTAGATCGGGATGTGCGCTCCAGGTATAGTAAACCGCGGTGGCACTGATCATTGCTGGGACTAGCAGCAATAGTAGCAGGCGTATGAGTCGCTTTGAAGGCTCTGGTTTATTCGGCATTATCCCTAAGTTGGGAACATTTTGCATCAGTGGCAACATCGCGTATCCCTTGCTTGCACAGTTCAGTAAATGTCTTAACGTGCTCAGTTTATGGAAGATGACGCTAATCAATCCCCTAGTAATATGGTCCCCGTCGCACTCGCAGTGCTGGGAATCGTCCTCGGTGGTGCTGGCCTATATTTCGGGCTGACTGCAAACCAACGGCTGAACCCGATCGATGAGTCCGTCTCCGCGGGCGCAACCAGCTCGGCCAAGATCGAAAAAGTGATCAATGGGTTTCAGACTCAGGTCGCCGAGCTCGCTGCCCAAATTTCCGAGCAGTCTAAGACTGTGAACCGTCTGCGAATTTATAGCTCACAAGGTGAACAAGCGGTTAAAAAGCTCGCTGGTGAACTTAATACCAATCGCGCGCAGATCGTAAAGACCGCGGAGATGCTGAATGAATTTGCCGCCGTGGGTTTTCGCGCAGTGCCAGCGCAACTGGAAGCGAGTGCTGCATCGAACGATACCGGATCTCCGGCCGCCATAGCTGCTCCTGGAGCTGCCAGCACTTATGTAATCGTATCCGGAGATAATTTTGGTAAGATTGCGGGCAAGTTTGGCGTCGCTGTCCAAGCGATTCTCGATGCGAATCCAGATGCAGACCCACGCCGTTTGGCAATTGGTCAAGCGATTCAAATTCCTGCTAAGTAATGTCCGACCCGGACGAGGTTGGTACTCCACAAAGCTGGGACTTATTAGACGATAAACTACTCAACGCTTGTCGCGTATGGGATCTACGCGCACGTCGCTATCGTCACCCAAATAAAGGCACCGAAGGTGAGTTTTATTATATCGATTCACTCGACTGGGTCATTGTCATCGCCCGAACCCGTGCTGGGGAATTGATACTAGTGCGTCAATTTCGTTGGGGCATTGATGGGCTTTCGTGGGAGTTTCCCGGTGGTATTATTGACGCCGGTGAAGATCCGGTGACAGCAGGGCTGCGTGAGTTGCGTGAAGAGACCGGCTATGTCGGTCAGCGCGGGCGTTTGATTGGACATTGTCGTCCGAACCCAGCGATCCTGAATAATTCCTGCCACATTGTCTTTGCAGATAATGTAGAATTACATGCGGATGGCACCGAATGGGATGAGCACGAGGAGATGGAGATTCGCGTGGCTGCGGAAGCAGAAGTTTTTAAGTGGGCTAAGGATTGTAAGATCGGTCACGCGCTGGCGCTCGCAGGATTGCTTTATTATCAGTCCATGGAGCGGTAGTCTAATTGTCGGCGCGAGCCTTAGCACCCTCTACAGTATTTCTGGTGCGCTGCGAGTTAAACGCTCAGTGCCTTCTTGGCTTCGGCTTCGAGCTCGTTGGCTTTCGCGCGATCTGGAGCTGCACCGCGGGCCATGTCTGGTTTGCCTCCGCCCTTGCCACCGACAATCGGGGCGAGGGTCTGAATGAGCTTGCCGGCCATGAGTCCCGCTGCCTTCGCGTCGTCGCCGCACAGTGCGCCGAGATGGAGCGTGGCACCATCGTCGATGATGAAGAAGGCCGCTTGCGTGAATTGCTGTTGCTTGAGACCATTTATCAACTCTTGCAGTAGCGCAGCAGGGCCTTCGGCGTGGATCACTAAATTAGCGGTTAGATCCTGCTCCTGGAGCATGGTGTTGGCCATCTTGGCCGCACCCGCGGCTTGTACTTTTTTGACCTTTTTGTCCGCATCAACACATGCCTCTCGGAGAGTGGTCAGATGCTTTTGGTAACTTTTGACAGTGGCATTGATCTGGTGGGAATCTTTGCCTCCGGCGAGCAGCGCCCCCATGATATGTGGAAATTCCGCATGCTCCACCGGGCTCTGTTGTGCCTCGCGCAGCGACTGATTCGACTGATTCAACTTGGCCCGCAGGACCTTTTCCTCAGCCGTGCCTTTTTCGGCGATTTCGTTGAGCCAGTTCCAAGCCGCTGGGCCGCAGAGGGCTTCGATACGACGGACGCCGGAAGCGATGGCACCTTCGGATTTGATCTTGAAGAAGCCGATCTCGGATGTGTTGCGCACGTGGGTGCCTCCGCACAGTTCCATTGAGTAGCCGTTGAGCGCTTTCGACTCGCCGCCAATTTGCACGACGCGCACGAGCTCACCATACTTATCACCGAAGAATTGCATGATGTCTGCACGTTTTTTGGCGTTGGTGTGTGGCACCTCGATCCAGGAGACTGTCTCCGCTTTTTGGATACAAGCATTTACTTTGTCTTCCATCTCAGTGATTTGAGCCGGCGTGAGTGCCTTGGAATTGAAGTCGAAGCGGAGGCGGTCTGGTGAAACGCTGGAGCCTTGTTGGGAGGCGTCGGTCGAGACGACTTCGTGTAGCGCCCAGTGCAGAAGGTGTGTGGCGGTGTGGTGCGCTTCGATCGGCAGGCGACGCGTTCGATCGAGTTCAATCGTAATTGATTGTTGAGCGCTGAAAGTGGAATGTTGAACGTCCTCAAGAATGTGTGCCGTTGCATGGCCAATCTTCTGAACACCCACGATAGGATAGATTGCACCGTCAATCGTCGCTGTGCCGACATCGCCTTCTTGGCCGCCCATTTCGGTGAAGAGTACGGTCTTGTCAGTGATGATGAGGAGTTGCCCGTCTTGTTGGTGGATTTCGAGGATCTTTGCTTCACAAGAGTCGGCATCGAAACCGAGGAATTCGGTGGTCGCTTCGGAGCTCAGTTCAAGCGCACGAACGATGGATTTCTTTTGCGATGCGCGCGACAATTCGCGGGCTTGTTCCATGCGTGCTTCGACGGCTGCTTCATTGAGTGTGATGCCGCGCTCACGGCAGAGCAGTGCAGTCAGGTCGAGTGGGAAGCCGTAGGTATCGTAAAGTTTGAAGGCATCTTCCGTCGGGAAGACATTCGATTTGCCCGCGTCGCTTTCAAACAGTTGTAGGCCGCGATCCAGTGTCTTATTAAAACTGTTTTCTTCGGTGGCGAGGGTGTCTTTAATCGCTTCGGCGCGCGTGCCGATTTCCGGGAAGACGCTGCCGAATTCTGCGATCAGCGTATCGACGAGTTTCGGTAGGAACGGCTCGCTGCCATCGAAGCCAAGTGCGCGACCGTATTTTACGGCGCGGCGCAGAATGCGGCGAAGTACGTAATTGCGCCCAGTGTTGCCCGGTAGGATGCCGTCGGCTATGGAGAAACTGAGTGTGCGGATATGGTCGGCGATGACACGGAAGGCGATGGCTTGATCGAGTGTATCGGACTTTTCGACAGCTTCACCGGGATAGATGTCGGCATAGGTCTTACTGCTGAGCGCTTCGAGTGTACGAAAGATCGGCTGGAAGACGTCGGTCGCATAGTTGGTGGGCTTCTGCGAAAAGTCGGTGAAGCCCTTGGTGTTTTGGATGAGCGAACAGGCGCGTTCAAAGCCCATGCCGGTGTCGACGTGCTTGGCGGGTAGGTCGCGGAAGCTGCCGTCGGCCTCTGCATTGTATTGAATGAAGACGAGGTTCCAGATCTCGATGCAGAGATCGGAGTCCATGTTGACCAGCTTGCCTGCGCTGTCGCCGTTGGGGGTTAGATCGACGTGCAGTTCGGAGCATGGGCCACAGGGGCCTGTCTCTCCCATCATCCAGAAGTTGTCCTTCACGTTGCCGTTGACGATGTGCTTCTTCGGATCGAGGCCTTTGTTCTCAAACAGGGCGGCCCATAAATCGTAGGCTTGTTGGTCAAACGAAGAGGGATCACCTTCCGAGGGCATATACACCGTGGCGTAGAGTCGTTCGGCTGGCACACCCCAGACATCGACGATCAGTTCCCAGCCCCATTCGATAGCTTCTTTTTTGAAGTAATCACCAAACGACCAATTGCCAAGCATTTCAAAGAAGGTGTGGTGATAGGTGTCATAGCCGACATCCTCCAGGTCGTTATGTTTACCACCTGCACGAATACACTTCTGCGTGTCGGTCGCACGAGCCGGTAAATAAGGGGCCTTTTCGGTGCCAAGGAAGTAGGGCACGAATTGATTCATCCCCGCATTGGTAAACAGCAAGCCGGGCGACTGTGGCATCAACGAAGCCGATGGCACTGGCGTGTGCTGCTTCGAAGCAAAGAAGTCGAGAAAGGATTGGCGGATTTCGGAGGAGGTCATGATAAAAGGAAGAGCTACGAGGCTG
>Ga0206126_10005727_pt1 | contig 11291 bp, 11 predicted proteins | sample Helgoland_Spring_5_FD_148621 | JGI IMG/M metagenome (GOLD analysis project Ga0206126, IMG submission 148621) | Pelagic subsurface seawater microbial communities from Kabeltonne, Helgoland, North Sea - Helgoland_Spring_Bloom_20160412_1 | ecosystem: Environmental > Aquatic > Marine > Epipelagic ...
GCCAAAATCCGCAAGGCGCAAGTCATCAATATTGCGCAAGATCTCTATTTTTTCCCAGAGTTTGGCCATGGCGCGGGCATAGAGAATTTGAATCTCAAACCGGCGCATATCTCTTAGCACCGCGCGGCCGCGCAGTTCCATAAGAACCGCCAAAGCCGGAATTTCCCACAGCATCACCTCGGGCCAACTGCCCTGAAAAGTCAGCTCATATTGCCCATCACGTTTTTCAAGATGATAGTCCGGCAATCTAAGTGCCTCGAACCAATCCATAAACTCTGGCGTAAACATTTGGCGTTTGCCATAGAATGTATTGCCACGCATCCATGTACTTTCCCCACGCGACAACGACAGTGAGCGTACATGATCCAATTGTTCGCGCAGCTCGCCCTCGTCAATCAATTCCGCCAGCCGAACATCACTCGAGCGATTGATTAAACTAAAGGTCACTTGCGTTTTTGGCTGATTTCGAAGCACCGATTGGCACATTAACAATTTATAAAAATCGTTGTCGATCAACGACCGCACGATCGGGTCAATTTTCCATTTGTGGTTCCACACTCGGGTGGCGATATCTACCATTACAAAAGGCTCACTTTCGCTGCCACCATGTCACTCCGTGCTTGATCCAGAGACCCGCCCATATCAATGGCGCGGCATAGGGCGGTGTCGACACTCACCGCAAAGCCCAGCCGCGCAGCATCAAGCGAAGAATACGCAACGCAATAATCCGTCGCCAATCCGACGAAAGTCACATCGAAAACCCCACGGGTCTTCAAATACCCTTCAAGCCCGGTCGCTGTGCGACGGTCATTTTCAAAAAAAGCAGAATAGCTGTCGATGCCTGGCCGATAACCCTTGCGCAGAATCAAGTCAGCGCGATCAATGTCCAAATCTTTGTGAAAGGCCGCGCCAATACTGCCTTGTACGCAGTGATCTGGCCAAAGTACTTGGGAGCCATAGGGCATTTCAATGGTGGAAAATTCGGCGGCTTTATGGGAGTTGGCAAAGGAGGAGTGGCCGGGTGGGTGCCAATCTTGGGTCAGGATTACAGCGTCAAAATCAGCCATCCGATTGTTAATTGCCGCCACAATCTCATCGCCACCGGTGACCGCCAAAGCGCCACCCGGACAAAAGTCGTTTTGAACATCAACCACAATCAGAGCATGCATTTGGATCCCCTATCCAAGCTTCGCGCACAGAGGTAATGATCCACGCCCATAAGGTCAATGTTATCAAGGCGCGCTTTAAGCGGCATCAGAGCTTTGGCTATGTATCTTGCAGCAGTGACGACTTCAGATTATGACCCAAATTATGTTTACGGTCTCCGCTCTTTATCACTTCACCCGCTTTGATGATCCCGACGCGCTGCGCGCGCCCATGGTGTCACTTTGTGAGCATGAGGGCATCAAAGGCACAATTTTGCTCGCCAAAGAAGGAATCAACGGCACAGTCGCTGGGCCGAAACAGGGTATTGCCCGGCTTTGGGCGCATATCGCCACGCTGCCTGGTTGTTCGGATTTTGAACATAAAGAGAGCACGGCCTGCGACATGCCCTTCAAACGCATGAAAGTCCGTTTGAAAAAAGAAATCGTCACAATGGGTCAACCCAATGTCGATCCGCGTGCCGGCACTGGCCACTATGTCGATCCTCATGAGTGGAACGCACTGATTGCCGCGCCAGATGTTGCGGTGATTGATACGCGCAACGATTATGAGGTGGGCATCGGCACGTTTGAAGGGGCGATTGATCCGAAGACCAAAACCTTCCGTGAATTTCCCCAATGGTGGGCTGAAAACAAACATCGCTTTCACAACAAGAAGATTGCTATGTTCTGCACCGGCGGCATTCGGTGTGAAAAATCTACCAATTTTTTGCTCGGTGAAGGGGTTGAGGCGGTCTATCACCTCAAGGGCGGAATTTTAAAATATCTCGAAGAGGTGCCACAGGAAGAGAGCACTTGGCACGGTGAATGCTTCGTCTTCGACAATCGCGTCTCCGTGGGTCACGGCCTGATCGAGGGCAGTTTTGATCAATGCTACGCCTGCCGCAGACCTATCACAGAGTCCGATAAAAATCGTATTGACTACATCAAAGGTGTGCAGTGCCATCAATGTCTAGACGAATACTCCGACGAGGACCGCGCACGTTTTGGGGAGCGCCAAAGGCAAATCGACGCCGCCGCGAGATAGGGGCGCCTTACTGAGATTTGATCCAAGCTCCAAGCCGCGCAAGATGTGGCGCATAGGCTTTGCCATCGGCTTCGGCCCGATCAGCGGCTTTCAACACCGCATAGAGACTGCGCACCGCCATCCATCGCAAAGGCTCCCGCTCCCAGGCTTGAACCGCACGGTTGACCCATGGCAATTCTGTCAAAGCCGTAGGATTTGACAGCACCAAGTCACGCAAAGTACGCCCGGCTAAATTCGCTGAGGTCAAACCAACCCCCACATATCCGCCGGCCCAACCAATCTTGGTTTCACGATCTAGGCCAACAGTGGCGCACCAATCCCTTGGAACGCCCAAGACTCCCTGCCAAGCATGGGCCAAGGGGACATGGGTCGCCGCAGGAAACAGACGCGCAAGAATCCCCCGCAATTCTGCTATTGTGCCCGAGGTTGGCCGGCCATCCTGTTGAATTTTTGAATTCAAAAGCGGCCATCCTGTTGAATTTTTGAATTCAAAAGATAGGGCAGCCCCCGACCTCCAACCGCGATGCGCCCATCTGCTGTACGCTGGCAATAGCAATAGGCATGAGCCATATCTCCAATCAGCTCTGCACCCGACCAGCCAATGTCTCGCCATAGCTCTGGGGGCAAAGGTTCCGTCACAATTTGCGCAGAGTTAAGAGGCAGCCAATTACGCTTATATCCGGGCAATTGGGCGCTATAGCCTTCGGTGGCTTTCAAAACCACCGCGCAGGCCACTCGGCCTTGATCAGTTATGACCTGACCTTTCGAAACTTTATGAGCCCGGGTCGTTTCGTAAATCGTAACCCCTAATCGCACCACAGCATTAGCCAATCCGCGCACGAATTTGGCCGGCTGAATCCGTGCCACACCAGAGGTCACAAGCGCACCCCTGGCGCTCGGAATGGCAACACGCGCGCGCAATTGCGCCTCACTTTCAAGCTGGTTGCGATGATCAACCTCATCAACAGTGCCGTGAAACGCCGCTACCATGGCCTTGACCTGCTCGACTGTACCGCTGCTCAGGTATTTTTCATGATCCCAAGCAAAATTACCCGACAGCCACCCGCCGTTACGACCCGAAGCCCCAAAACCGGCGAAATGCTCTTCAACAATAACAATGTTCAAAGATGGATCGGCTTTTTTAAGATAATAGGCCGCCCAAAGCCCGGTAAAGCCCGCCCCAATGATGCATATATCTGCGCTGATAGGCCGGCTTAAGGCCGGGCTCGGCTTTGGTAGCCCACCCAGCTCTTGATACCAAAAGGAGACGCCACCGCATTGCACTGCCCCAAGCACTCCCTATTTGTTCATTTTAGAAATCCAAGTTAGACACATTAAGCGCATTATTTTGAATGAAGTCCCGCCGCGGCTCCACCACATCGCCCATCAGCTTTGTAAATAGATCATCCGCTTCCGCGACGTCATCAATCCGCACTTGCAACAAAGTCCGGGCATCGGGATCCAATGTGGTTTCCCAAAGCTGATCAGGGTTCATTTCGCCCAAGCCTTTATAGCGTTGCAGCGATAGCCCCTTCTCACCCTCTTCCAAAATGGCGCTCAACAGCGTGAGGGGGCCATTGACCACCTGCACCCGATCTTTACGCACCAATGTGCATCACCCTCTTCCAAAATGGAGCTTAACAGCGTGAGGGGGCCATTGACCACCTGCACCCGATCTTTACGCACCAATGTGCAAGGACCGCTGTAAGTATCTTGCAAGCTTTGGGTCAACTGCCCTGTCCGACGCGCTTCGCCTGACCGCAGCATGGCCCCATCGAGATTGCGTACTTCTTCCACGCCGCGTAAAATACGGGCCAAACGCATACCTCGATCCTGTGTCGGGCGCCCTTGCCAACCCCGCTCATATTCCAAAGCAATAAGATCAAGCCGGCGCGCCACTGCATCGGCCAAGCCTTGCAAGTCACGATCGACCGCGCCAGGCACGAACGCTCCAGCGATTGCCGCTTGCTCCAAAATGTGACGTGGGTAATGGGTTGGGAATGCGTCAACAATACGCTTCAACTGGCGCGCCTCTTCCACGACACGCATCAAATCGGCGCCAATAATTTCTTCGCCATTGCTCAAGCGCAGTAAGGCGCCTTCAATGCCCTGTTCGATCAAATATTCATCCAGTGCAGGCTGATCTTTTAGATAGACCTCAGAGCGCCCCCGGCTCACCTTAAACAATGGAGGTTGCGCGATATAAAGATAACCACCTTCAATCAATTCTGGCATTTGGCGGAAAAAGAACGTCAGCAAGAGCGTGCGGATATGCGCACCATCCACATCAGCATCTGTCATAATCACGATTTTATGATAGCGCAGCTTTTTGATATCAAACTCATCACGACCGATACCCGTGCCCAGCGCCATAACCAAGTTGCCAATTTCTTGGCTGCCAAGCATCCGGTCAAACCGCGCGCGCTCCACGTTCAGAATTTTCCCGCGCAATGGCAAAACCGCTTGTGTCATACGATCACGCCCCGTTTGGGCAGATCCGCCAGCGCTATCGCCTTCCACCAAAAACACTTCCGTTTTTGAAGGATCCTTCTCCGAACAATCTTTGAGCTTTCCTGCCAAAAAGTTCACATCCATTGCCGTCTTGCGCCGGGTGAGGTCGCGAGCCTTCCGCGCCGCTTCACGCGCCATCGCAGCTTCAACGATCTTGCCAACGATCACCTTCGCCTGTGCTGGATTTTCCTCGAACCATTCAGCCAATTTCTCACCAACCAGACCCTCAACCGCCGGGCGCACTTCTGAGCTGACCAATTTATCTTTGGTCTGACTGGAAAACTTGGGATCAGGTACTTTGACAGATAGCACGCAGGTCAAACCCTCACGCGCGTCATCGCCTGTGAAGCTTATTTTCTCTTTTTTGGCGATGCCGCTGGATTGAGCGTAGTTGTTAATGGTTCGGGTCAAAGCCCCCCTGAACCCCGCCATATGCGTGCCGCCGTCACGCTGTGGGATATTATTGGTAAAGGGGAGGACATTTTCGTGATAGGTGTCGTTCCACCACATCGCCACTTCGACACCGATATCATCGCGCGTGCCTTTGACATAAATCGGCTCTTCCATGATCGAAGACTTGGAACGGTCAAGATATTTCACAAATTCACGCACACCGCCGTCATAGTACAGCTCGCTGCGCAGAGGTTCCGCTGGGCGCAAATCTTCCAGAATAATCCGCACGCCTGAATTCAAAAACGCCAATTCACGCAGGCGCTTTTCTAATATTTCAAATTTATACTCAAGATCTGAGAAGGTCTCTGTCGAGGCCAAGAAACGCACTTCCGTGCCCGTACGATCGCCACATTCGCCCACAACCCTCAAATGTTCCGCTGTGTCACCATGTTCGAACCGGGCGACATGCTCTTTGCCGTCGCGCCAGATTCGCAGCTCCAGCCATACGGACAAAGCGTTGACAACTGAAACCCCAACACCGTGCAAACCACCAGACACCTTGTAGGAATTGCTGTCAAACTTACCACCCGCATGCAGCTGAGTCATAATCACCTCAGCGGCAGACACACCTTCTTCCTCATGAATTCCAACCGGAATACCGCGACCATTATCCGCGACGGAAACCGAGCCGTCAGCATTGATCCGCACCAAAACATGATCCGCATGACCAGCCAGCGCCTCATCGATGCCATTGTCCACAACCTCGTAAACCATATGATGCAAACCAGAGCCATCATCAGTGTCACCGATATACATCCCCGGCCGTTTACGAACAGCCTCTAAGCCCCTGAGAACTTTGATGGAATCTGCACCATATTCTTCAACATTTACGGTTTGCTCAGACATGCTGATACCCTTTTTTGAGTTACACAACAGATAGCGTAATTCGATATGAATGTCACGCAAATGGCACAACTGATTGTGGTCGAGGTTGCGATTTTTTAAGGCCACAACCCCGATGTCATCTTTCGCATAAACCCACGTTTTTTAAGGGGCTACGCAAAGGGGATAATGATCCCCACAGCGATCAAAAGGCCTCCCGAAATTCGGTTGATCCGCCGCACTGCCGTTGGTGTTTGCAGCAGATACCGCGCATGATTTACAAACCCAGCAATTGTCAAATTCCCCAAAAGCGGGGTGAGTATCGAAACCACAACAATCGCCAAAACATCCCAGACCGTGACCTGCGTCAGGTCAAAAAATCCTGGCAATACACCCATATAAAACAAGATGGCCTTTGGATTGCCCAATATCACCACCACGCCTGCAATAAATCCCGCCCACATGCCCGGTCGCGTTAGGCGCTGGTCACTGCTCAAAGCGACATCGGCATTGAGTATCAACAATGCTCCCATTGTGAAGAAAACCACAGCCGCGACATAGCGCAGGATGATCATAATATCGGCAATCTCATTGACCACCCAGCTCACACCTAGGACGGCCAAAACTGGCCACACCGCATCGCCAATCGCCACGCCCAGCGCCAAGGGCCAAGCCGCCTGAAAGCCACCCGACATTGCCCGAGCCAAAAGTGCTACCCAAACCGGGCCGGGAGTAATGAATAAAATAAAAACAGCGATGGCATAAAGCGCCAAATCAGAAAAAGCTAAAGTCATTGTAAATCCATTTTTGATTTTCCATCGATGTCTGTCACCAAAAGATGCTGCGCTCGATCGCCCAGTTCTTCAAACAATTCAGGCCCCGTGCCGGTCATCCAGGCCTGAGCACCCAGCGCGCAAATTTCGTCGTAAAGCGCCGCTCTGCGGGCAGCGTCCAAATGCGCAGCCACCTCGTCCAGAAGCAGGATCGGCGGCAGGCCGGTTTGTTCTCTCAACGCGCGGCCGTTGGCAAGGATAAGCGAAATTAAAAGTGCCTTTTGCTCGCCAGTGGAGCTGTCTTCCGCAAAGACACCGAACAGATCATCACGATGCGGACCGGCAAGGCTGCGACCTGCGGTCAGATCGCGGCTGCGATAATCGGCCAGCAGTTCGACAAGATCATCGCTATTGTCTAAAGATTCGATGTTTTCAGGATTGGTCAGCGTCAAATGCGCGGTTGGAAAGGACGTTTCTGCCTGATCTTGCGCCGCATGGATATAGGCCAAGGTCTCCTGCCGCGCCTTTCTGATCTGTACCCCAGTGGTTGCCATTTGTCCTTCGATGGCCCGATACCAATGGGCATCTGTCACTTGATTTTTCAACAGCCGATTGCGCTCACGCATGGCTTTTTCATAGGTGAGCACCTGCTCACCATGATTGGGATCAAAAGAAAGCGTCATGCGATCCAAAAACCGCCGGCGACCCTCCGCGCCTTCAATCCAAAGACGGTCCATTGCAGGGACCAGCCACAGGACACGCGCAATGCGCCCCAACATGACCTGAGTGGCCGCTTTGCCATCAATCCGCAGCTGACGCGCCGCCCCATTTTGCGACCAGGTCTCTATCTCATGCACACGATCCTGCGCGCGCAAAACGGCCGAGACCTTCCAGCCCAGAGCTTCAGGACGGCGTGTCATTTCTTCCGCACTCGACCGTCGGACGCCACGGCCGGGCGAAAGCAAGGAAACCGCCTCTAAAATATTGGTCTTGCCGGCCCCATTGGCTCCGTAAATCGCAACAGGCCGCGCGTCACAGTTGATGTGCACCAGGTGATGCGACCTAAAGTGTGACAGGCTTAAAGATTCAACAGCAAGATTGGGCATCTGCGCCCTTCACATTCGCGCCAGGTTAAACACGCATCGGCATGACGACATAAATGGCCGATGTGTCATTGCCCTCACGCATCAAAGTGGGATCCCCTGATGTATTAAACAAGAACACCGCATTTTCCCGATCAACCTGGCTAGCAATTTCGAGCAAATATTTCGCGTTAAAACCAATTTCCAATTTTTCATCACCATAGGCGACGGCCAATTCCTCTTCGGCAGCGCCGCTGTCGGGCGCATTAACCGACAAAATCAAGCGATCTTCATCCAGTGCCAGCTTTACAGCCCGCGACCTCTCTGAAGACACCGTAGCCACGCGGTCAACCGCTTTGGCAAATTCAGCCGCATCCACTTCCAATTTGCGCGTATTGCCCGAAGGGATGACCCGTGTGTAATCTGGGAATGTGCCATCAATCACTTTTGAGGTCAGTGTCACATTTGGGGTGGCGAAACGTACTTTGGTTTCCGACACTGAAACGGCAATCTGCGCATCGTCGTCATCAAGCAATTTGCGCATTTCACCAACAGTTTTGCGCGGCACAATCACGCCAGGCATATCGCCAGCTTCTGTTGGCAGATCCGCATCGATCCGTGCCAGTCGGTGACCATCTGTTGCGACACAACGCAGCTTTTGTCCCCCATCACCTTCGGCCACATGCATGTAAACACCGTTCAAATAATAACGGGTCTCCTCAGTGGAAATAGCAAATTTTGATTTGTCAAACAGCCGGCGCAGCGTCATCGCTGAAGCGGTAAAATTGGCGGTATATTCCGACGTCGCCATAACCGGAAAATCTTCTTTCGGCAAAGTCGTCAAAGAGAAATTTGACCGGCCAGCTTCAACGGTCAAACGGCCAGAGGCGCCGTCATCCGTCAAATTCACCAAAGCCCCATCGGGCAATTTTCTCACAATCTCATGCAACGTCACCGCAGATACCGTGCTGGCCCCTGCGCGCTCCACCATAGCTGTCACACGGTCTACGACCTCAATGTCTAAATCAGTCGCACGGAAAGACGCATGATCTCCGCTCGCTTCAATCAATACATTTGCCAAGATTGGAATTGTATTCCGACGTTCCACAACGGACTGAGCTTGGGACACAGCCTTCAACAAAGTTGCGCGTTCAATAGACAGTTTCATTGCCGTTCTCCGTCACGTATTTGAAGATAAATCGTAAAGAGTTTTCCACAGGACACAAGGGTGTGTTAGCGGGTTTTAACCCTTAAGGGGCTTGAATGGCAGTTATGCCTCCAGTGAGCGCCGCAAGAGGTCCAGGTCGTCAGACATTTGACTGTCTTGGTTGCGTAAATCCTCAATTTTTCGCACCCCATGCATCACTGTGGTATGGTCTCGACCACCAAATCTGCGGCCAATTTCCGGCAATGAGCGGCTGGTCAATTGCTTGCAAAGATACATAGCAATCTGGCGCGGGCGCGCGAAACTGCGCAGGCGCTTTGGTCCCAGCATATCAGACAGGCGAATATTATAGTGATCGCTCACTTTACGCTGAATTTCCTCAACCGTCACCTTACGGTCCGAGGCGCGCAAAATATCAGACAGACAGTCCTGCGTCAGCTCAACCGTTATTTCACGCCCCACCAGCGAGGCAAAGGCAAAGAGCCGGGTCAAAGCCCCTTCGAGCACACGAACATTGGTTGAAATGCGATGTGCCAAAAATTCAACAACTTCTTGGCGCACTTCAATGCCTGGGTAGCTTGACTGATACAGCTCAATTTTTGACTGTAGGATGCCAAGGCGCAGCTCATAGGTCGTCGGATGTAAATCCACCACCAAACCGCATTGCAAACGGCTGGCGATACGATCTTCTAGCTGCTTTATCTCACCTGGCGCGCGATCAGCGGAGATGATAATTTGCTTATTTTGATCCACCAAGGCATTGAATGTATGAAAAAACTCCTCTTGGGTGCTGTCTTTTCCGCCGATGAATTGCACATCATCCACCATCAAGACATCGACCGAGCGAAACAGCTCTTTAAAATCCATCATCTTGCGCTCGCGCAAGGCCTGCACGAAACGATACATGAATTGTTCAGCAGAGAGATACATCACATTGATGTCGGGACGATTTGATTGCAGCTCCCAAGCAATTGAATGCATCAAATGGGTTTTTCCTAGGCCCACACCACCATATAAAAACAGAGGATTAAAGGTGACTGGGCCCGCTTCCGCAACACGTTTCGCCGCTGCATGGGCCAATTCATTGGGTTTGCCGACAACGAAATTTTCAAACACGAAGCGTTGGTCGAGCTTTGCGCCCTGTATGTCCCGCGGCTTGACTGGCGCAACGACAGCAGGGGTCGACAGGCGCGCGGCAGGCTTTTGATCCAAACGCCCTACGGAAAACGTTGCACGGCTTACATCAATACCAGATTCACGCATTTGAAACAGGATTTGATCTTCGAAGTGCTGGCGTACGTAATTTCCAAAAAAACTGGTCGGAACAAAAAATTCTGCCGCACCGCCCGATTCACCCACAAATTGTAAGGGTTCGATCCAAGACTTGTAGTTGTTGTTCCCAAGAGACTTGCGCAAGCGATCCGCGACGATATCCCAAAACTCTAGTGCCATACGTTTCACTTAATCCCAAAACAAACGACCATCCATCAGGCCCGACTTCAACGCGGCCCAATGACAACGTCGCTCAAATTACTATGCCACTGCCTACCCAGCAGGCAGACTAAGTTTCCAAAGAATAGAGCCCATGACCCATAAAATGGGTTTGTCATGTAATGTGATCCCAAGATCATGTCGCCGTGCAGCAGTGGCAATCTCTTGGAGCAGTTATCCCCCGGAGCACCTGAAGTGACTCGCTGAGACTTTTTTATCCCTCGGCCAAGTGACTCTGCAACAGATCTTAATTCTTGACTCGGTGTTTTTTGAAAAAGAATCTCTCTCCACCTGTGGTTGAGACGATCGAGTCTAAAAAAATAATACTTTTACCGTCTCTTAAACGAAAAAGAGCACGGAATTGATCCCGTGCCCAAAATTCGTGGTTTTGTAATAATTATTAATACAGCGCTTTAACCCGTGAGGCCAAACGCGAAACTTTCCGCGACGCTGTGTTTTTGTGGAAGATGCCTTTTGTGACACCGCGCATCAGTTCTGGCTGTGCAGCGCGAAGAGCTGCAGTTGCTGCGGCTTTATCGCCAGAAACAATCGCTTCTTCGACAGCGCGCAGAAATGTGCGGATACGGGATTTGCGGGCTTTGTTGACCGCTGTGCGACGCTCAATTTGACGTGCGCGCTTCTTTGCTTGTGGTGAATTTGCCATATCATCAGGTCCTAACTTAATCTTGTGCCACACGTATTAACGCTAGGCCCACACCGTCTGGACCGGATTATCTAAAGCCAAGCGGGCCACACGCGCATTCTCTGCGGCCGCATATAGCCGGTTTCTAGGGAGATGCAAAG
>Ga0206126_10005732_pt1 | contig 11279 bp, 28 predicted proteins | sample Helgoland_Spring_5_FD_148621 | JGI IMG/M metagenome (GOLD analysis project Ga0206126, IMG submission 148621) | Pelagic subsurface seawater microbial communities from Kabeltonne, Helgoland, North Sea - Helgoland_Spring_Bloom_20160412_1 | ecosystem: Environmental > Aquatic > Marine > Epipelagic ...
GAAACCGTTGATGGACATTATGAGATAACCGTTTCGCCTGAGCAAACAGCGTGTTATAAAGAGGTAGGTAGACTTGAAGCTATAAAACTTAAGAAGGATAAGGACTGTATGAGGACTATTATTAAACATCATCATAGATTATGGACATAGAGAAAGAAGAAGCTATACCTTTTCCAGGTTCGGAAGAGGCTCAAGATCTCGGCTGTACGTGTCCTGTTATGGATAATGAGTACGGTAAAGGTTATATGGGAATGGAGGGAGTGTTTATATATAGTACAACCTGCCCTCTACACGGAGAATCTCTAAAAGAGATTGCTGATGATAAGGAGGAACACTGATATAATAAGTGTATGAAGATTAAGATTGTTCTCACTGATGATGATAAAGTATACGCTCGTAAACATAATCTTACTGATAGTGAGATGAAGGACTTTATTGAGGATATGGAAATGGCTGATGAGTTTGAACGGGAAGCTATTTGTGAGGCAGAGCGGAGAAAAGCTGAGATGCTAGCAACACCTCAGTGCAGCGTCTACGACGCTTGGTAAAATGTCTACAGAAAAGAGGTTAGCACAGGCCCTGGTTATTCTTCTCCAACCTGAGTTATTTAAGATTTGCGAAGGGTGTAGTAGTATAGTAACAGTAAAAACAGTTATATGTCCGAGTTGTAAAGCATATAGATTTAACGTTAATACTGATGATGTTATCGCTCATACAAAGGATATATCCGTTAAAACACAGCAGAGTGTTACAGATAAAGACCTCTTCGGCTAACGTGTCAGACATGGAGGAAACAGCGGTAAATCATGTTGCTCGTATAAATATTATATATGATAGCATGCTTACCAGTTATACTGGCAGACGCACCCATTCCTCCGATACAGCGCTCAATAATGTTTATAATTACACTTGGGTTAGTTTATATTATTTGTAAAATGTTATTTGATTAATTAGTATGTGGGAATTATGGTGTAAATCTATAGGTCAGAAGGCTTATAATGATAAATGTAAAGCGGATAAAGTGGCTCTCGTCAGGAGTGCCTGGATACTTCTGCACATTACTACATGCCTCTTTATCATATTAAATGCAATTGCAACACATGGTTTAGGTTTAATTGGATTATGAAAATACTAATAGTTCTATGCATGTTGTTTACATCATGTTCCATCCAAACTACAGAGCGGAGAATTGAGATAACTCAACCACCACACGAACCTGCGGAGTTTTTATTTCATACAGTCTACGATATAAATTGGTGATAAAGGAACACTGATATAATGATTACATGGGATTAGATCAATATGCTTATATCAGAGATAAAGAAGGTAACCAAATTGACCTTCAATACTGGCGGAAACATAATGCTTTACAGGGCTGGATGGAGAACCTATATAGATATAAAGGTAAGCAGGATGACTTTAACTGTAAGTCTATTCAGCTTACATCTGACGATCTAGATAGACTAGAGGAAGATGTGTGCTTGAGGCAGCTTCCTGTAACTACAGGTTTCTTTTATGGTGCCGATACATCTCAGGATGATTATAATTTCGATAAGGATTTAGAATTTATAGCTAAAGCACGTGAGAAGGATAAAGAAGGATATAGAGTATATTATACATCCAGCTATTAGGAACACTGATATAATATTGATATGAGACACGACCAGGATCCAATGGAGGAGTGCGCGGAGTTTATATTTATGGGAGTTTGTATCTTCGCTGGATGTATACTATTAGCTTTCTTCGTATGCGTTATACTACAAGCAATTATAGGCTAAATTATTATGGAAAAGGAAGGTAAGATTACACAGCAATATATTACGGATCGTTTACATCACCTCAAGCGGGACTTGAGATATGAGAAGTATAGGAACTCCAAGCTAGCGAATGAGTTAGAGGTTAGCGAATTAAATATCATGGATCTATTAGAGGAGATTCGCGATTTGGAGAGTCTCCGAGAGTTTCCGCAAAAGGAACAGTGATATAATTAGGTGTAGAAAGAAACTAACCAATATATTATTACACAGATGAAATTAGGAATCAAAGCAAGCAAGTTCGAGAAAGTATCAAAGATCACGATCCCGGACATATTTTACAACCGCATGAAGTGTGGTATTAAAGAGTTTGACGAGTTGTTTGGGAATGGAATTCTCCCAGGATCGTCTATGACCTTCACTGGTCAAGCTGGTTGTGGTAAGACAACAAGCCTGCTACAGCTTATGGAAGCCATGGCAAAGGCTGGTTACAATGTTGGATACTCCTCCGGTGAGGAGAATAAGTATCAACTCGCATTCACTTGTAAGCGCCTGAACATTAAGGAAGTAGCAATTGCTAATGAGACTGATATCGATAAATTGGCTGACGCTATGGAGAATCTCGACATGCTTGTCATTGACAGCTTCCAAGCTCTTTCAACATCTACTAAGATGAACTCACGTGAGCTTGAAAAGCATGCTGTAACTACTCTCTGCTCTAAAGCTAAAGAGACTGAATGTGCTTTAGTATTTGTAATGCACCGCACTAAGGATGGTAAGCTTAAAGGCTCTACTCTAGTACCTCACAGTGTTGATGTTAACTTTGAGATCACAATGGATCCAGACGGTGACGATACTGACCGTCTACTCACTACTAATAAGAACCGCTTCGGTGCTACTGGTGAGTGGGGCGCAATCATGACCAGTAAAGGTCTTGAGCTGACTGGTAAGAAGGTTGTAACAAAAGCTCTTTCAAAAGGTCAGCGGAAGGCTCAACTGCATAAGCAGATCCTTGAGCTTGATCCTCCTAACATTACTGAGAAGAAGGTAATGGAGCTGTTGGACCTTACTAAGGGTCAAGCATACGTCGCTCTTAAAGAGCTTACTGACGCTGGTAAGATTGTTAAGTTTGGACGTGGGCAGAGCGCTCGCTGGAAAAAGGTCAATGTTTAATATTATGAGTAAAATAAAAACTGATTGGAGCTTTATAGTTAATTTATTATGCATTGGAGCGCTCGGCTGTGTGATGTGTTTTATTGGCCACTATATTGATATACAAGCAAGGCGTATTGACTATCTAGAGATTGAGAACATTAAACACCGCGAAGCGTTATATATACTTTTACCATCAACGAAAGAAAAAGAAGAAGAAGTTAAAGCGGGTACTAGCTGGCATGATAAGGAACACTGATATAATATATATAAGATGATGGTAATACAAGCAACACAGGACGTAAACGTAAGCCTAGATAACAAGCAACAGAGAGCAGTAGCTGCTGACTATCTTCGCAAGACAGCTGATTGGAAGCCTACTTATTTTATCAAGGATGATGGTTGGGTGTATGATAATAAGATGTGTCATACTACTCACTCATTTGAGGTTGAGGCTAAAGTTAGGTTAGCTAATGAAGAAGATAAAGCTCTATACAATATTTTTACAAAACACTTATTTGATCTATAACAAACTATAATAATGAACATTAAATTAATTACTTCACTACTATCGTGCATGTTGCTGGCTAATTGTGTAACGACATATGATCGTTATGGTCGACCTGTACAAACAGTAGACCCGGTTGCAGCAACTATAGGAGCAGTTGCTATAGGAGCAGTAGCATATAATGCTGGACAAAATAATAGCAATTATAATAGCAATTATAGGAGCAATTACTATAGTAGCAAGCGCTGTTACCCCTACCGTACAGGAGGAGTCTATTACTCACCATACAGGGGTCGTAGATGCCCTACAACATATTCTACATATTCAAGACATACAACCTACAACAACTATAAAAGATGCAGATGATAATTAAATTTAAAAACAAACAAGCGTATGATACATGTCATACATTTATTGACGGTAACGGGTTCTGCTTTAGGACGCGTGGAGAGGATAAGATGATTGAGTTCTTTTATGAGTATACAATGCTAGATGTTGTAGGCTTCTGTAAAGGCATGCTCGGGCTTGATGGACAATTTGAAATTGTAAAATAATATGAAAACCAAATCCAAAACTATGACAGCAAAGGGCAACCTAGGAGATGCTCTTGAAACTCTCGTCAGTGCTAACGTCAACTTACGCGCTGCGCTTAAAGCATTAGTCAGTACTAACCATGCAGAGATTACCTTTGTAAAGAAGGATGGTACAGACCGTACTATGATATGTACAACTAGAGCAAGTAGCATTCCGGAAGATAAACAGCCAATTGGTGAAAGTACTCTCAAGGAGAATACTGATATCCTTAGAGTTTATGATCTAGAGAATGAAGGCTGGAGATCGTTTCGTATCGATAGTGTTAAATCCTTTACTATCGCCACTAAATAATATGTATGGGGGTTAATTGCCATAGACGTAACTTCGTAAAGACTGCTGGTATAACTACAGCTAGTGTGCTATTAGGTGCACCAGCTGTAGGTGGTGGATTCTTTAATGATCTCTTTGGTATATACTCTGAGAATAAAGTCAAAGGTATACCTGATGATTGGGTTAAGCATGCTGGTCTCAGTGTCTATCAGTATGGTAACTATATATTAGGCTTAAAGCTGAACCATATAACACCTCGTATGGTAATGGAACCTCACTTTAAATCACGCAGAGGTACACACAACTCATTACCACCTACAAAACTCTGGAAGAAAATCGGACCAACATTAAAGGTGATTGATAAATTATGCGATGAGATCGGTCTACCAGTCAAGGAGATTGTATCTGCATACAGAAGTCCAGAGTATAATAAGGCTGTTCGAGGTAAGTCTAGATCATATCATATGTCAAATCAAGCGCTTGATGTTACCTTTTGTAAGACAAGCCCGTGGAGAGTCGCGCATGCGGCTAGACGATTAAGAGCTGATAAAGTATTTAAAGGTGGTATTGGAAGGTATTCTGGATTTGTACACATTGATACACGAGGATTTAATGTTGATTGGTAAAGGAACTATACTATAATTATAGTATGACAATGATATTTACTAACAAGTCAATTGAACGAGAAGAGCAACGGCGCAAGTACGCAGTTAAACTTGAGAAAGAGCATCACCAGCTAGCACTAGATAAGGCAATGCTATTAGATTTCGTATACCTCGCTGCATCAAATAAGCGTCGATCAGGAGAGTTTGGTAATAGTCGTCAAGACTTACGCGACAAGGCAGATAAGATCCTAACTAAACTATATCTCTAATTTATTAACGCGCCAGTAGCTCAGTTGGATTAGAGCAAAGCACTTCTAATGCTTAGGTCGGGGGTTCGAATCCCTCCTGGCGTACCATTTTCATTATGATAACACAAGCACAAGCATTACTAAACATCGTACTAGTGGCTAGTTTTGCCTTCATTATTTATATAGCTATAGATATTAATAATAAAGTAGATAGGCTTATTGAAGCATATATTGCTCTAGAGGCATACGAAGGTAACTTTAGAGAGGCTAGATTAGAGCTCTTAAAAGAAGCAGAGAAAGTTATTAAAGACCGGAACTATAGAAGTACGTTCTAATGTTTAGCCGGGCTTTATTTAGATTATATAATAAATACCAATATACAAACGTACGTTTGTTATAAGTAATGACAAGTTTAAATTTAGTACAAAGTGATAGCCCACGACCTAAATACAATAAATATTGTATAGTGACCACGCAGCAAATGCTTATAAATTGTAAGGAAGAATATCAAAGTGTCTTAGTAAAGCTAACAAAACAAAGAGAAAGTCTTACAGATAAGTATTATACAGCAGTCGATGTACCTGAAGATAAAAAGGAAGAAATATCAGAGGTAACAAAGCAAATATATGAATGTGGACAGCGAATAGAAGATATACAAACAGCTATAGATGTACTCGACGGTGCATGCTTTAGTATATTATCAGCCGCATAGTATGACAGTTAAAGATTATATAGATAAAGGTATAGCGCCAAAGGTAGGAGGTGTCATATGGAGTAATCACTCTGTTATTTTTAAGCGCGGTTACCCACACACGCATAAGATTCTAGCTGTCGAGCGTAAAAGGCGTGATGGTTCACTTCACTACCTTGTTACAGTAAAGACAACAACACCATCGAAGAAGGTTGTAGCCGATAGACAGACTGTTTGGTTAGATGAAGTTGATTAATCAAGAGTAATATCAAACATAAGATGTTCTGAGAGATATTGTAATCTTAATATATTCTCATCATATGTTAAGGTAGCATCATCACGCCCCCTGGTGGTGTTAATATTATTGTCTATATAATTATAGCTTTTATTTAGTATAAATTCATCAGTACTGATGTCATACTTATAAAAGTATAACATTCCGCCATCTGTCGGACCTGCCTCAATAGCTGTCATTATTAACCATTGACCGTCTCTTGTCATCGCTCCCTCATCACCAAGTCTATCATCATTGTCTTCCCCACTCATTGTTTGAGTTAGAGACCAGTCTGAACCATTCCAATTATAAACCTCAACATATCCTGGCCAACCTGCTGATGTTCTATATGATGCAACTACTCTTGTTGCATCTTCGTTTGTACCTAGTATTGTATACCGTGATTCGGTTGGATGGGTACTATTATCTAAAGGTAGAGTAGATCCTTTTTGTACCCAGTCTATACCACTCCATTCATAAATCTCTGCCAATCCCATGTTACTTTTACCTGGTTCGTCTGCCAAGGAATTGCTAACAACAACAATATTACCATCAGGCGAGAGCTTAGCTTTACTTTGGCCACTTCCTTGCATATCTACAGGTATACTACTACCCTTCTGCACCCATGCAGATCCACTCCATTCATAAACTTTTGGATAGGCGTTGTTAGAAGAGAAAGAAAATTGATCTTCTGATATTAAAATAGTATTACCATCAAAGCTAATATCGACATGTGCCCCGAGCGTCATTGGACTAGTGGTACCAAAGAACGTGTCACCTTTTTGTATCCACCCTAACCCCGGAGTGCCGCTATATTCATATACCGCTACTTTACCAGCCTGGCTGATCGCACCCACATCATGATTAGGTGAGCCTATAATTACAGTCTGACCTAAACCATCAATTGCTATACTGTTGCTTCGTTCTCCGAAACCTCCAAGCCGATCACCAAAATCATCCCCTAAAAATGCACTACCTCTCTGTACCCACGTTGTACCATTCCAATCTAAAACAGCAGCCTTACCTGACTCCGCGTTAACAGTATAATCAGCAACGATAATAACACTCGCGTCCCTGTTCATTTTTAAAGCTCTTGTTTCAGGGTCTGTTATATAAATTTCACTGTTTAAATTTGTACTATTAGAACGTAACGCATAGTCAAAGTCTGTTGACGTAAATCTATATGAATTAATCATGCCATTATTTAATCGCTGTATGAACGTTATTTAAAAGGAACTATGATATAATATTAATATGAGTACGATAATTTGTGGGTGTGGTAACCCCGTAGAAGAGGCTCGATTAGAGCTCAATCTTAAGAGATGTAAAGAGTGTGCATTTAGTAATGATGTAGAGAGACCTCGCGGCGTTATGATATATACTGGCAAGGTCGGAGGTGAGATTGAGATTCACTCCGCTGATGCTTGGAAAGAGAAAAAGAAATACTATGTAGCTAATGGTGCACGATCTGCAGTTAAGAACTTTAGTAAAAACGTCTGCACTTAAATTTTATGAGATATACATTAAACAAACTAAACTATAAGGAGTGGAATGATGCACTTGACTTGTATTTGAAATATAAGAAGCGTAAGCCATCAGGTACATGGGACAGTTGGTATAAAGGACGTGTTAAACATGTTGAGACTCTCCGTGATATGGAAGATCGTTATCCAAATGTAGAAGAGAGCGACATCTTAAGTCACTTCGATGTTATTGACGATACTGATACACCTTTTTAACTTGAAAAAAAAATAACTTATATTATAATAAAGAAGATATGAACATACAACAAAACATAACTACAGAAATGCTACTATCACTCGTGGTAGTAGGTACAATGGCACTCGTTTATCTTAGCTTCCGCCTTTCCGGTCGTATGCATAATCGATTAAAAGAAGAGAACGACGCTGATGAGGCACTACCATATGTCGGCGCTGGTCAATTATGGTATAGGCGATCCGGTCCCTTTGAGCCATTTATTAATAAAGAAGTAGAGCCTATCAAAATTCTCGAGTATAGATCAAATACTTATGATGGGTGGGTAAGATTTGAGCTCGATGGACAAATACATACTGAGCGTGTCAGTGAACTAGTATCAACATATACAATGGATGAGTTTGATGATATGATCGAAGTAACAAAGGTTGAAGTCCAACCAGAGATTGAACTGTCTGTAGCAGAAGAGGTAGAAGAGATGGTTCCATCAGTACCTAGCAAAAACATCGTTAGTATTGATGGCAAAGAGTTTGTACTTACACCGGTGGTAGGTTAGGAACACTGATATAATAATAGTATGGAACGAGCAATTAAAAAATATAGAGGTTTAGTAAATAAAGAACTTACAGTAGCGTATAAAAAGGTTAGTAGGGATCTAGATAGAGCATATAGTAACGCGCTTCGTGTAGGCGAGCAGATGGCTGAAGATATGGAGGAGCATAAACCATCAAATATTAAGAAGCTTCAGAAACTAGATGACATCGTTAACTGCCTTCAGGTTGAGTTAGACTCGATAGGAATGCTTAAAACTGGCCGCTTTTGTTAGAATGAATATTAAGGGAATGAGAGCCAGTATTGATGCCTATGCACATAAGATTGCTGAACTATCAGAGGAGCAAGATAAGCTTTATACTGAGCTGATTGAAAAGATCGGAAGCACAGATGAGTTCTTACTCGATGCTGTATTTGAGTTCTGTTATAATGGAGGTGTACAGGCAGGTAATCATCTCGAGAAGCAGCTAACGCGGTTAAATAGCGATGAGTAAAAAAGAATCAGACCTACAGATTATTAAGCGGCGGAAGAAAGAAGATCTATTTGTTGAGAAGCAAGTAGAAGAACTTCACGCCGCGGGTGTTACTAGTATCATTGATGCATATGGTACAGATGATATCGATAAGATAGATAGGATATGGTGGTGTATTTTGAGCAAAATGGTTGATAAGTATTTGATTAGATGACTTCTGAAATTTTATATCAAGTACTTTTAATCTCTGGAATGGTGTTTGTTGTACTTTACGCGGCTAAAGTGTAAAAAACTCTAGACTTTCTAGAACTATCTATTAAATAAAAAAGTATGAAAAAGCTAATTAATTTTATGTTGTCGTTGTTTAAAGGTTCAAATTCATGGACAGATCATGAAGGTTGCGCAGATCACCAATGGAGCATTCCAATCTACGGTAAAGACACCCTTTCGCTTAAGACAAAGGGATTCTCTGTAACCTATATGCCTGAAACTAATACAGTACTGTTATTGCAGACTGATTTAAGTGGTGAGGTAATTAAAGAAACAGAACTATCTATTTCCACTCGAGTATTTACTAAGATTAATAATGTTATTAAAAAAGCAGTAGAGAGCTCGGCAACGACAATTCCTACGGTTTTATTTAAGCAGTGGGAAGAGGCTTTGATTGAGTCGCAAGGTGATGGTGAAAATACATATAAATCTAGCAGGTACCCTGCATCATTAGATTAAATACTGTTATGCAACAGCACAACACATGGGGTAAGGATAGAAATGATCTAGCATCATTAGCGGGTCAAGTAATTACAGAAGGCGTTAGTAACGAAGTAACTCCCTTAGAGGATCTTGCAAGAGATGCCATGGCTTATGATCAACAAGAAGATCCGAGCCGTGAAGTTGAAGAAGTTGAAGATGCAGAAGCTCCTGGCGGGTTCGATTACTTTTTGAGTCAGTTAACTGATATGAAGAAGGACCTTGATATGGGTGATAGTGCTGATTCAACTATCTATCAAGAGATTAGACATGTTGCAGAGCAGATCGCGACATGGTGTGACGATCAGCCGGCTTAATTAGACCTCTATTCTATGGAGCAATGATGCTTCCAGAGTACAAAGAGAAAAAGACTTGGCAGTTTTGGTGTGTGTGGGAAGGTTACCACACACACCTTTGTGTGTTTGATGATAGCGAGCTTAAGGATCTAGAAAAAATAACGTACGCTGATTATAAAGAGCGTTTGATATCAGTGCCCAATCATACATTCAGGCGATGTAAGACCACATGAGGTGAGTGCCATGGCTATTAGTATGAGGGCTATGATTAATTTATATCTCAATTGCTGCAGCTTGTTGAAATATATCATCTACTTGAGTATCATCAAGCCCGAGAGTAGCTGCCATACTTACTAAAAGTGATGAGTCACGATCTAGTGTATTACCACCGTAAAATACTTCTTCTGCTACAGCCTTCTGTACAGGATCACTAGACAGGCTCTCTACTATTGTATCAATAGCATCTATAAGCATACCATCACCGTAAGGAGTTACTTTTGATATAGCACGAATACGCCAAGCCGGTTGGACATACCACGTTGGTGTAGCTGCGTCGGCTTCTAATCTTTGTCTTGCTAATAATTGTTCTGCTGTTTCCATTGTATTATATTACTGTTAATAGTTTGTTGTTTGAATGTTTACCCCCGTGTGGGATGTCTCCTTGTTCTTCATCAAAGGATTTAAAAATGTTCCGATAATCTACACCATGCTTACTAAGCCATGTATCATAAGGCTCTAGCATAGGAGGATGTTCTGAAGCTTGTAGTTGATCCAAAGTCGGTAAAGTGTTGAGAAGGTAATCAAAAGAAGAAGCGGGGTAATAAACTGCATGACTGCCAATTACGTGTGTACCGTAAAAATTACCACCTAAAAATGTGATAGCAGTATAAGAAAGCTCTTTAGGCATATTACCAATTAATTCCGCATCATCTTCTAAAACCAACACTCCTGTCAACCCACCATCTTTAGCAAGTTCAACTGCGTGCCTATGACCAAGCATACAGCCTAAATTAGCAAGACTCCAATCAATGCCGACTACGTTTGTAACTCGATCTTGTAGCAAAAACTCATAATCGAAAGGCATAGAGAATTTCTCTCGCCTATCGCTGCGTTCTTTAAGGCTGATAACGTAAGTTTTCATTTAAGGCATTTCCATGATTACACCTTGAACCCTAACATTCATGCTTCCAGTAGGTGTTCCAAGGTAGCTTATTGTTGGTGTGAAGGTTGCAGTTGAGGGTGCTGTAATAAACCCTTCGATTTGTGAAAACCCTGCATATGATGAGAAGAATGCAGTATAATGCCTTGATGCTGATTGCTCATACCAGCTTCCCCCGTATTCTGTCATGCCGGAGTTAAGGCCACCGTCGGTAACCCCTAAGCCTAGATCACTCCA
>Ga0206126_10005737_pt1 | contig 11275 bp, 10 predicted proteins | sample Helgoland_Spring_5_FD_148621 | JGI IMG/M metagenome (GOLD analysis project Ga0206126, IMG submission 148621) | Pelagic subsurface seawater microbial communities from Kabeltonne, Helgoland, North Sea - Helgoland_Spring_Bloom_20160412_1 | ecosystem: Environmental > Aquatic > Marine > Epipelagic ...
AAGGTAGCTGGCAACAGAAACCTTCCAATTTATCATAAAATTAACATTTATTAGATAATTTCATAAAAAGTTATATTGATTACTTTAAGAAGTGATCTAGGATAGTTTTATGACAGATAATCTTATGAATTATGAGGCAATGACGCAGACTGCACTTTTAACAGTAGTCAGAAATTCAATCCGCCGAGTTATAAGAGAAGACGGTTTACCAGGAAATCATCACTTTTATATAACATTTGCAACTAATCATCCTGAAGCAGATGTAGATAAAAGTTTAGCAAACAAATACCCAGATGAAATAACGATAGTTCTGGAACATCAATATTGGGATCTAAAGGATAATACCTCAAACTTTGAAGTAACTCTTAAGTTTGGCGGTGTACCGAAATATATAAAGGTTCCTTACAAAGCTATAACCCGTTTCCATGACCCTAGCGTGGGGTTTACAATGCAATTTGATCCTGATTTTGTAAATACACCTAAAGAATACCTTAAAGCCGAAAGCACTAATCTGGAAGACAATCAATTGATGGAAAAAGAAATACAGAAAGAAAGCACGGTTAAGGTTGAAAAAGTTATTAGCTTAGATGCTTTTCGAAAAAAATAACTTACTTATTTATAAATTATTATAGAGTAATTAGATGACTAAAATTAGATTAGAAAATGATAGCTTTGGTTCACTTGAGGTGCCCAATAATAAATATTTTGGTGCGCAAACTGCACGAAGCCTAATAAACTTTCCAATTGGTATAGAGAAAATGCCATCTTCATTTATAAGGGCGCTAGGAATTGTTAAACACTCAGCAGCTTTAACTAATAAAAAATTAGAAAACTTAGACCCAGCTCTTGCAGATGTAATTTCGCTTGCAGCAATAGAAGTGGCCGATGGAAAGTTTGATGATAATTTTCCACTATCAATATGGCAAACGGGTTCTGGAACTCAAACAAACATGAATGCAAATGAAGTCATTTCTAATAGGGCTATAGAAATATTGGGCGGGAAAATAGGTACTAAAACACCTATACATCCAAATGATCATGTGAACCGAAGCCAAAGCTCTAATGATACATTTCCAACTGCAATGCATATATCAGCAGCAGAAGAAATTAATAATTCTTTGCTGCCCTCTTTAGAAAATCTTTGGAAGGAGTTGAATAAAAAATCAAACGAATTTTCAGAGATTATTAAAATTGGAAGAACACATACACAAGATGCGACACCTATTACGCTTGGGCAGGAATTTTCTGGTTACGCCACGCAGATAAAGAATGGAATAAAACGCGTTAAAGCATCACTTAACGAACTTTACCCTCTGGCCCAAGGAGGAACAGCTGTAGGCACAGGCTTGAATGCTAAACCAAAATTTGCTGAGTGTTTCGCCAAAGAAGTATCAAATTTTACAAATTTACCTTTTTATACAGCAGAAAACAAATTTGAGGCTCTAGCAGGAAATGATGCCTATGTTGCTGCACACGGAGCTATAAACACAGTTGCGGTTTCACTTTTTAAAATAGCAAATGATATTAGGTTTTTAGCATCAGGTCCTCGTTCCGGATTAGGTGAAATATCATTACCTGCTAATGAGCCAGGCTCTTCCATAATGCCAGGAAAAGTAAACCCCACGCAATGTGAAGCACTAACTATGGTCTGCCTTCAAGTTATGGGTAACAATACAACTATATCTATGTCTGGATCTCAAGGGCACTTTGAGCTTAACGTCTATAAACCTGTAATGGCTTACAATATGTTACAATCTATAAAAATAATGTCGGATAGTGTTAATTGCTTCACTAAAAAGTGTATTGTAGGGATAATAGCAAATGAGGTTCGTATAAATGAACTTTTAAATTCTTCACTTATGTTAGTAACAGCATTAGCACCTACTATAGGTTATGATAATGCTACTAAAGTAGCAAAAGCAGCTCACAAAAATGGTACAACTTTAAAGGAAGAAGCTATGCAATTAGGTTTTATCGATGAAAAAGAATTTGATAAGATAGTTAGGCCTGAATTAATGATAAATCCGAAATAATATAATCCAAATAAATCAACTAGGAATAAAATCCTATGGAGAAAAGATCTCTATCAATACACGGGCACCGAACCTCATTATCTTTAGAAACTGAGTTTTGGGAGGTATTAGACTCTGAGGTAACCAAAAGTGGTAAGTCTTTTGCTTCATTTATTAGCGAACTAGATGATAAAAGAAGCTCGACAGAAGTAAAACAAAATTTAGCATCTTATCTTCGTGTTTGGCTGCTAATGTCCAGACGCTAAAGCATTATCACAAAATTTAATTTCAAAAATATCTATTAATATATAAATTTTAAAAATTACGCATTAAAATTCTTATTAATTTACTATACAACTTCATATAGTATAGTGGAATTGTTTTAGTTATGTTTAATGAGTTAAGTTCAATGATTCTGTCTTGAAAATTAGGTACTCGTCAATAAGTTTAGAAAAATATGAAAAATACTAAAAACTTAGGCAGCATATCCGCGCAAGCATCCGCACATTTGAACTTCAAAAATAAAAACTACCTTGAGGACCTCAACCCTGCACAAAAAGAAGCTGTTTTAAACACCGATGGTCCAGTATTAGTTTTAGCCGGTGCTGGCACAGGTAAAACCAGAGTTCTAACATCAAGAATTGCATATATTCTTCAGAATCGAATGGCATTTCCATCCCAAATTCTTTCTGTAACCTTTACAAATAAAGCAGCTAGAGAAATGAAGAATCGTGTTGGTGACTACATAGGACACAGCATAGAGGGTTTACCATGGATGGGGACCTTTCATTCTATTGCAGCAAAAATTTTACGAATTAATGCGGAATTGGTAGGACTAAAACCTAATTTTACAATTCTTGACACGGATGACCAAATTCGTCTGTTAAAGCAAATTATAAAAGCAGAAAATATTGATGATAAAAAATGGACTCCCCGTTATATGGCCAGTCTTATCGATAGCTGGAAAAATAAAGGATGGATGCCTGAAAAACTAAACTCTCAAAATAATTATAAATTTGCTGAAGGAAAAGGAAAAAAAATTTATGAAATTTATCAATCACGTTTAAAAGTTTTGAACGCATGCGATTTTGGTGACCTTCTTTTACTTAATCTTGAATTATTCAAAGAAAATTTGGATATTTTAAAAAAATATCATGAAAAGTTTAAATATATTTTGGTGGATGAATATCAAGATACTAATATCTGCCAATACCTTTGGCTAAGGCTACTAGCGCAAGGCTCACACAATATATGTGTAGTCGGCGATGACGATCAATCAATATATGGATGGCGAGGAGCTGAAGTTGATAATATATTACGTTTTGAAAAAGAATTTATTGGAGCCAAAGTTATTAAACTCGAACGTAACTATCGCTCAACTGAACATATTTTAGGGGCAGCTTCCGGGTTAATATCAACAAATAAAAGTCGTCTTGGAAAAACCCTATGGACAGAAGATATGGGTGGCCACAAAGTAACAGTAACAGGAGTTTGGGATGCAGCAGCTGAGGCGCGATTAATATCAAGTGTCATTGAAGACTGGAAGAGAGATGGACGCGACTATAATGAAGTGGCCATACTTGTTAGAGCCTCAAGACAAATGCGAAGCTTTGAAGAACGGTTTATTCAAATAGGAATGCCCTATCGAGTCATAGGTGGACCAAGATTTTTTGAAAGGCAGGAAATTCGGGATGCACACGCTTACATAAGAGTTTTAAAATCAGATACAGATGACTTAGCTTTTGAACGAATAGTAAATATTCCTAAACGCGGTATTGGAAGTAAAACTATCCAAAAATTGCAAATAATAGCTCGAAAAATGAATATAAGTCTTGAGGAAGCAACTCGTGAAGTAATCAAAACAGATGAAATAAGAGGTAAAGCACGAACTGCATTACGTAGTTTTACAAAAGATCTAGATAGATGGCGAGGAAATTTAATCACATCAAATCATATAAATGTTACTGAAATAGTATTAGATGAATCTGGATACACTCAAATGTGGTTAAATAATAAAGATGCAAAATCTTCTAGCAGGCTAGAAAACTTAAAAGAACTTATACAAGCAATGAGAGACTTTGACTCAATAGATACATACCTTGAACATGTAAGTCTTGTATTAGATGTTGAGAAAAATGACCAAGAAGAAGAAGTATCAATAATGACATTACATTCCGCCAAGGGACTTGAGTTTCCCTTAGTTCTCCTTCCAGGCTGGGAAGAAGGTACTTTCCCCAGCCAAAGATCTATGGATGAGACAGGCACGGAAGGGTTAGAGGAAGAACGCAGATTGGCATACGTTGAATCACGAGAGCGCAAGAGCGTGCAAAAATATATTTTGCTGCAAATAGACAAATTTACGGATCATGGCAATCATCACTTCCCTCTAGGTTTATTGATGAGCTACCACCTGAAAATGTATCAGCCAGCTCAGATACTGGTTACTACGATAACAACACTTTTGTTGAGACAAAAATAGAAAGTACTTTAGAGTTTCTATCTTCTGGAAGTAGACGCTATAACTCTCCTGGCTGGAAGCGTTATAAAACTCATAAATCAAATACTGTACAAAGTAAGCAAGTTGAGGGGAACTATAGCAAAAGGTTAGATAAGCATTCTAATAAAAAATTTGAAATAGGAGAACGTATTTTTCATCAAAAATTTGGTTATGGGAAAATACAAACTCTTGATGGAAATAAACTTAATGTTTATTTTGAGAAGGCGGGTCAGAAGAAAGTACTAGATAGCTTTGTAGACCGTGCATAATGAGTAATGAAGCGCCTTTCGCACTTTATATTCGTGCAATCAATCAAATAGCTTTTGACGTATCTGATACTTTAGGTTTTTCAATGGAAATGTCAGCATTGGCAGTATCTTTATTTGAAGAGGGACCTGACACTATGCAAGTCCAAGCACTGTACTCAACGCAACAGCAAGCGGAACAAGCACTTTTATCATTATCATTGAGCAGTTCCATAGAAACAATGATAGAGCAGCTACCAAACATAGACTGGGTTAAAAAAAGCCAGAGTGGCTTATCGCCAGTGCAAGCTGGCAGATTTTTGATCTATGGCTCACATGACAAGAAACTTATACCTAAAAATATCAAATGGCCTATAGAAATCAATGCAGGCCTTGCTTTTGGAACAGGTCATCATGGTACAACAAAAGGATGTTTGATAGAATTTGATAAGTTATTAGAAGAAGGTTTTATTCCAACCAGAGTACTTGATTTAGGTTGTGGAGCTGGAATTCTTGCGATCGCTGCGGCAAAAGCATTAAAAACAAACATTATCGCTACTGACATTGATACTGATGCTGTTCAAGTAACTTTACATAATGCCCATATCAATAATGTTTCTAGAATAGTAAACTGCTATAAAATAAATGGAGTAAAAAGTTCAAAACTTCAAAAAGATACTTTTGACTTAGTATTTGCTAACATACTAGCAGGTCCGATAATTAGCTTATCACAAGATATTATGGAAATCTTATGCATCGAAGGAAGAATCATCCTTTCTGGTATTTTAGATGAACAATACAATCTTGTATCAGTAGCTTTTAAAAATTTGGGCCTAGAGATTGAAAAAAAATCTTCTATCTCTGGTTGGACGACTATAGTGGGTAGAAAAACTAAATAGCTCGATTTGCCCTTCTATTACGGCGAGCATTTCGTCTGCCAATTATATTTAACATAGCTTTTTGATAGTCTTTACTCAAGAATACATCTTCCTTATTTTGCAATTGTATTTCGATATTAACTAATTCTGAACCAGAAAAATCGGTAGTCATTATTTTCTCCAATAATTAAATTTATTATATTTTTTAATTAAGAAATTAATGATAAAAGTGAACATACAAGAATGCATATAAAGGTATGCATATTTGCATAGATCTTAAATTTTTTAAATCTCTACAGTATATGAATTTTGATTTGCTATCAAACCAACCGTCGCCATCTAATTATATATTACTATTTATCGATTTTATTATTTTGCTTTCCAATAACAAATAGAGGTACTAAAAGCTTCTAATGAAGGATTTCGTTAAAATAAAGATTGATTAAATATATGATACAAAACTTTCAAACACGTGGTGGCCCAGAATATGGAAGAAAAAACCTTCCTAAACTACGGGACACGTTAAAAAAGTTAAAATTAGATGGATTTCTAGTACCTCATGAAGATGAATATCAAAATGAATACCTACCCGAATGCAATGAAAGATTAATGTGGGTAAGTGGTTTTACAGGGTCAGCTGGCGCTGCAATAATAATGCAGAATTCAGCAGCCATATTTGTTGATGGAAGGTACACTTTGCAAGTAAAAAGTCAGGTAGACAATAAACTTTTTAGCTATGAAAAACTAGAAAATGACGGACTGAAAAGTTGGTTAGAAGCAAACACTAAGGCTACCCATATTATTGGATATGATCCCAAATTACATACACCCAATGCATTAAAAAAATTAAAAAAATATTCAAAAGCTAAACTAATGGCTATCCATAATAATCCACTTGATAATAGCTGGGAAAATCGACCCGAAAAACCCACCTCTAAAATCACAATACACCCTATAGAGCATGCTGGAGAATCTCATCATCACAAATGCATTAGAATAGCTAAATTAATTAGTAATAAACATGCTGACGTAGCATTGATAACCTCTCCATCTTCAATTGCATGGTTACTGAATATCAGAGGGGCTGATGTGATGTGTACACCATTAATACTTTCCACTGCTATCATTGATAAAAAAGGTAAAGTTCAACTCTTTGTAGATAGTAATAAGCTGACGACCGATATAAAAAACTATTTGGGTAAAAACGTCGTAGTTTACGATGAAACTAGCATTGAAAATGAACTTAAACTTCTTAAAGGAAGCAAGGTCTTACTTGACCCTTCCACAGCATCATCATGGTTCTTTGACACCTTAAGCGATAGCAAAGCAATCATAATTGAAACACAAGATCCAATATCCCTTCCAAAAGCATGTAAAAACATAACAGAGATACAAAGCACTATAAACGCTCATAAACGGGATGCAGTGCCCCTTATACGGTTTCTGCATTGGTTAGATACACAAGCACAATCAGGAAAAGAAACTGAAATAAGTGCCGCAAAGAAACTTGAAGAATTTAGACATGAAACAACATTATTAAAAGATTTAAGTTTTGAAAGTATATCAGGCGCAGGTTCTAACGGAGCAATAGTTCACTACCGAGTTAGCGAAGAGACGTCGAAAACTTTGTCCCCAGGAACACTTTATTTAATCGATAGCGGTGCACAATATGAAGATGGTACAACTGATGTCACAAGAACAGTTCCTATAGGAAAGCCATCTGCTGAAATGCGGCACAGGTTTACCCTTGTACTTAAAGGTCATATAGCACTTGCAACGGCGTATTTTCCAGAAGGAACTACAGGAAGCAATTTAGATGCCTTAGCGAGAATGCCATTATGGCAAAATGGTTTAGATTATGATCATGGAACTGGACACGGTGTAGGTTTATATTTGGGCGTTCATGAGGGACCACAAAGAATTTCTAAGGCACCAAATGATGTAGCATTAGAGCCAGGAATGATCTTATCTAACGAGCCTGGATATTATAAAAAAGGAGCTTATGGGATAAGAATTGAAAACTTACAGTATGTAACTAAGCCAATATCAAACATTAATGGTGAAAGAAAAATGTTAAGCTTTAAAACACTAACACTGGCTCCAATTCATTCAAGTTTAATAGATAAAACAATTCTTAATGAGCAAGAGAAAGCTTATATAAATAAGTACCATAAAACTGTTTACGATAAAATTTCTCCAAGCCTATCCGGTAGCACTTTGATATGGCTACAAGAAGCTTGCAAAGTAATATAAATTTAAAGCTTATAGCTTGCTCTTAACTAATACCTAAGTTTTTAGCAGCATTGCCTACAAACTTCATTGTTTGCTGACCACCTGATGTATATTCCTCTTGATCAGAGCTATCACAGATTTTATCCAAATTAGCCATAACATTTTCAGCAGTTTGCTCATTTGGCCCTAAATGTATGCCTGGAGTTTCAAAAACTTTAGTTGCAGCATATCCACCAGCTCCTGCACACATAATTAATCGATTTGGTGCATCATCGCACACTAGGGGAATTAAGCCAGCAGTTACACTATCGACTGTTAATAAATCTAATGCATCTTGTGGCATCAAACTTTCAGTCATGCGAGTTGCCGCCGTTGGAGAAAGTGCATTAACACGAATATCGTATTTTGCTCCTTCTAAACAAAGTGTGTTCATTAAACCGACAACTCCTGTCTTAGCCGCCCCATAGTTAGTTTGACCAAAGTTACCATAATTTCCAGAGGAGGATGTAGTCATAACAATGCGGCCATATTTTCTTTCTTTCATGTGGTCCCAGACAGCTTTAGTGCAAATTACTGATCCCATTAGATGAACTTCAATAACTAATCGAAAGTCATTCAAGTCCATTTTAGTAAATGATTTATCACGCAGTATACCAGCATTATTGACGAGGATGTCTATATGACCCCACTTTTCAATAACTAAGCCAACCATATCTTGGACTTCCTGAGGGTTTGTTACATTAGCTCCATTAGCCATTGCCGTACCTCCAAGCTGGCGAATTTCATCAACCACTTTTTCTGCCATAGTAGCTGAGCCACCCTCGCCTGAAACACTTCCACCTAAGTCGTTAACAACCACTTTTACCCCACGGCGGGCTAACTCTATAGCATGACTTCTGCCTAATCCACCTCCAGCACCTGTAACAATGGCAACTCTGTTATTAAATTTTATATTACTCATTATTGTTATACTCTCTTTACCTTAAACAACTTCAAATAAGCCAGCTGCACCCATACCACCGCCAACACACATAGTGCTAACAACATATTTTGCACCACGGCGTTTACCCTCAATTAGGGCATGAGCAACCATACGAGCACCGGACATTCCATATGGGTGTCCTATCGAAATAGCACCGCCATTTACATTCATAATCTCATTTGGAATGCCTAATTTATCTCTGCAATAAACGACTTGCACGGCAAATGCTTCATTTAATTCCCATAAGCCAATATCATCCATCTTGAGGCCAGTTTTTTCTAATAGTTTAGGAATTGCGTATACTGGTCCAATCCCCATTTCGTCAGGCGCTAATCCGGCGACAGCCATGCCTCTATAAATACCAAGAGGCTCAAGCCCTCTTTTTGAAGCTTCTTTTGCCTCCATTAATACAGAAGCTGAGGCACCATCTGATAACTGTGAAGCATTTCCTGCAGTAATAAAATGGCCTGGACCACGTACAGGTTTAAGGCTGGACAAACCCTCAATATTTGTTGACGGCCTATTGCCTTCATCTTTCTCTAATGTAACCTTATTAGTAGAGATTTCACCTGTCTCTTTATTTTTAACGGCCATAATAGTATCCATTGGAACTATCTCATCATCAAATTTTCCTGATAATTGCGCCTGATGCGTTCTTTGTTGGCTTTGTAAAGCATAATTATCTTGAGCCTCTCGAGAAACATTATATCTTTTAGCTACTATTTCAGCAGTATCAATCATTGGCATATAAGCTGCCGGTTGCATAGCATGAAGCTCTGGATCAGATTCAACTCTCATATCAGCCGTTTGAACTTTAGAAATTGAATCAAGGCCCCCTCCAATAGCTATATCCATATTATCAACCAATATCTGTTTCGCTGCTAAACCAATCGCCATCATACCTGATGAACATTGTCGATCTACTGTCATTGCTGAAACAGAATTAGGCAAACCCGCCCTAAAAGTTGCCATCCGTGCCACATTTGATGATTGAGATCCTTGCTGCAAAGCAGAACCTAATATCACATCTTCTATTTCATTCCCCTCCAACCCTGCACGCTTAACAGCATGCGAAATGGCATGAGCTGCTAAAGTTGGAGAACATGTATTATTGAAAGCTCCTCTGTAAGCTCTACCGATTGGGGTTCTAGCCGTTGAAACGATTACTGCTTCGCGCATTCTGATCTCCTATGCAATTTGTTGCATATATAATCACCTGCTGTATAAAAGCAAGCATTTGAATAGTACACAGAGTTTAAAAATATGAAAACTTCAATTTCTCATAGCATATTTTTATTTATACTTAAAACTATTGGTACAAAAAAAGTATTGGGGTACTTTTTATCTCGTAAAAGACTACCAGATTCAAAACCAAATTTCTGGTTTAAATCAAAGTATTCAATTAAAAAATCTTTTCATAAAAAGCACAGTATCTGGACTTATGATGGTAATAATACTTTAGTATATTATTTGCATGGTGGAGCTTTCATTCTTGGTCTTAACTCTTTGTACTTTGCTATGATTGGAAAGCTAGCAAAACTATCAAAAGTAAAAATAGTTGTTCCCGAATACCCATTACCGCCAAATTTTAATGCTTATGAAATACATGAATGGGTAAAAAGTAGCTATCTTGATGTAATCAAACAACACAGTCCTAAAAATATAATAATAATGGGTGACTCGGCTGGAGGCAACCTTGCCATAACCTTAACTGATTGGATAATGAACTCAAACCTAAAAAAACCCAGCAATCTTATATTATTGTCGCCATGGGTAGACTTAGAATTAAAAAACCCAGACTTAAAACAAAGTCCATCTGAACAATTACTTAACAAAGAAGATTTACAAAAAGCCGCTATTAGGTTTGCAAATGAGAAAGGTTTAAAAGATCCAATGATTAGTCCATTATATCATAATAACTTAAAGCTACCAAAAACCACTATATTTTCTGGAGATCTTGACTTGCTTCACAATGATATAGTTCTCTTTTCTAAAAATAACCCAAAAACAAAACTTAAAACCATAAAAAATATGCCGCATATACACATGATTATGCCAACAAAAGAAGCTAAAATCACCTTAAAACAAGTTAGTGACATTTTAATTTGTTAACGCTGCCAATTCCCAGACTTACCGCCAGATTTACTTTCCAGAAGAATATCTAAAATAGTCATGTGTTTATCTTTGGATTTAAGCATATCATATATAGTCAAACACGATATTGAAACAGCAGTTAACGCCTCCATTTCAACTCCCGTCTTACCATCTGTTTTCACCTCTGCATAAATAGACAATCCCGGTATAGTATCATCATGGTCAATTTGAACGCTAACTTTAGATATTTGTATTGGGTGGCATAATGGAATTAAGTTTGATGTATTTTTTGCTGCCATAATTCCAGCCAGTTCAGCCACTTGTTCAACATTACC
>Ga0206126_10005738_pt1 | contig 11273 bp, 9 predicted proteins | sample Helgoland_Spring_5_FD_148621 | JGI IMG/M metagenome (GOLD analysis project Ga0206126, IMG submission 148621) | Pelagic subsurface seawater microbial communities from Kabeltonne, Helgoland, North Sea - Helgoland_Spring_Bloom_20160412_1 | ecosystem: Environmental > Aquatic > Marine > Epipelagic ...
CAACTACAATTGATTCAACTACTGTTAACATAGGAGATAACATCTTAGAACTTAACTATGGTGGTTCTCAAACAACAGGAGGTATCTTAATAAAAGACGGAACTGGTGATTCAACTGTAAGTGGTTCTTTATTATGGGATTCAACAAACGATTATTGGAAAGCAGGAAAACTAGGTTCAGAAGAAGAAATACTTTTAAGAAATACTCATGGAGTAATTAGTGGTTCAGTTCAAGTTGATATTCATAATACAACAGGATATGTTGCAAACGAACATATTGACCACTCATCAATTACAATTGGTAGTGGTAAAGGTTTAGAAGGTGGTGGTACTATTGATACAAATAGAAGTTTATCATTACATACAGGTTCTGTTCATTTTACTGATGGTATAAAATCTAAATTAAATACCGATAATGTTTTAAGTGGTAGTAACTTACAAGGAATGACCGTAAGTGGTTCATTTAGTGGTTCTTTCCAAGGAGATGGTTCTAATTTAACAGGAATTACAGTAGAACAAGCAGCAACAGTAACAGATACTTTTACAAATGTATCTTCTAAAGTAGTAACTCACAACTTTGGTACTAAAAATGTAATTGTAACTGTATATGATGAAAATGATGGTTATTTTATACCAAATTCAATCGTAACAACAAATGATAATCAAGTAACCGTAACATTTGCATCAACTGAAAGTGGTAGAGTAGTAGTTGCAAAAGGTGGGCACGTTGTACAAGGTGTTGCATCAGATGCAAACTTATTAGATGGCGAAGATGGAACTTATTACTTAGATTATGATAATTTTACAAATATTCCAAGTGGTATTATAAGTAGTTCTTCTCAATTAGCAAATACTTCAGTATCTAATGAATCACTAAACTCATTCACACAATCTGCAATAACAGTTAGTGGAAATGGAGTAAGTGGAAGTTTATCAGTATTTAGTGATACACATACAGTTGTAAATTCTAAAATAACTTCATTGGATAGTGGTACAACACTTATACATAGTAATAATGGAAATATAATATTTACTGTATCTGGTTCAAATGGTGAACTACTTACTGTAACTGATTCAAATGCAGGAAATTTATTAGAGGTAAATGATTCATCTGGTGTTGATGTATTTATAGTATCTTCATCAGGAGATGTTGTATCCAAAGGACATTTACTTCCTGATGTAACAGAAACTAAGGATTTAGGTTCTTCAAGTAAAAGATGGAGAGATTTATACTTAAGTGGTTCAACGATTGATTTAGGTGGAACACTTATTACAAGAGATGGTTCGGGTGATATTAATTTTAAAGATTCAGGTACACAAGCTCTTAAAAGGGTAGTTGTTGATGAATTACAAATTGGTAGTGGTGCAAGTGCAAGAAAAATTAAAGTAGATGGTGATGGTAAAATTAAATTTTCAGATAAAGATGATGTAGAATCTAAAGATGATTTATCTTTACCAAATGGTGTATTATCTGGTTCAGCACAAATAACAAATTTAACAACTCACAAAGAAACAGTTAGTGGAGCATCTTCATATGCAGTAGACCACAACTTGAGTGAACAATATCCAATTGTTCAAGCATGGAACACTTCAACTTCACAACAAGAATTACCAACAAGTATAACAACAAATTCAACAAATAGAGTAACTGTTGTTTTTTCAACAACTTTTGCAGGAATTATAATCGTAAAAAAATAAAACACTATGAGTATCCAAATTTCAAAGGTAAGGGGTACAAAGTTACAAATTAATCCTCAAATTGTAAAAGACCAACTCCAATTATATTATGATGTTAATAATATAAATTCATATGTAAGTGGAACTGCTTTAACAAACATGGCACCGTCTGCATTTTCAAATGGTGTAAATGGTACATTAGATAATTCCTCAATGGTTCAAACCCCAGCAAATGTGCATCCATATATTCAAATTGAAACAGATGATAGTAGTGCACTTAGAAGAATATCGTTAAGTTCAACAATTTCATTTGATACAGATGATGATGCAAGAACAATGTCAGTATGGTTTTGGTCAAATTATAATGCCACAGGTCAATATTCTGCATCTCATGCACTATTTGGTGGAAAATATGTAAATTATTGGGCAGTAAAAAACAATTCAGCTACTTCTTATATTACTGAAGCAGAAACAAATGGTGGTGATGATGGAAATCATGATTATTTTTCAAATGGACATAGTTTAATATTTGGTGGTTGGAACAATTGGACTGTTGTATGGAGTGGTGGTAATGCAACAAATTATATAAATGGTTCAAATGTAGGTTCATCTTATGCAATGGCAAATAATTCAGTATTCTCATATAATACTATTGGTTCTACTTCAACTGGTAGTGGTGGTGGTGATAGAGGAGGAACTTGGAGATTCGGTGGTTTATTAATTTATAATAAAGCACTTTCTTTAGCAGAACTAAATCAAAATCATAAAGTATTTCAATTAAAATTCAATAGAGGTTAATGTACGATGTTTATTATACAACAGGTGGAGGTCCTTGGGTAAACGCTGGAACCGATACATGGGTAAATCTATGGATGGAATTGGTTGCACCTAAACTAGATGTAAAACCTATTCTACTTTTACATAGAAATAAACCAAAAGGACATGAAGATTATAAATTTCCAATAGAAGCTCATTGGCATGGAGATAATATAGAAAAGTTTGAGGAACTATGTAAAGGAGCAAGGAGAATCAATATATTACATGGTCATTATACTCCAATGAAAGTGATAGAAGAAAATAAACATAAAATTCATTCAAATATTTTACATAATTCAGTAGACCATATAATAAAAGCACAATTTGGAACAGATGCTTCATTTATACAACATCCTTATATGGATTCGATGTGGGAAACTGATATTAACAAAATTGCAACACATTCTATTTGGGTTGGTGTATATGATATTTTAATAAAAAACAAAAATATACCTAATTTTTACGAATTTAAACATAATTTAAAATTATCCGAATCAAATAAAATTGGGTTTACTGCTAGAAGTGAGGGTAGAAAGAATCCACGATATTTAGATGGATTACCATCGTTGTTATTTACAGATTCAAAAGCTTTTAATGTATTATGGAAAGATGGTCTTAAAATGGATACTTCTAAAATAAAAGTGTATCATTATAAACCTAACTTCAAAAATGTTTTTTATAATATGAATTGGGGAATATCACATTCATGTTTTACACACGAACCATTCGGTTATTCCATATTTGAAGCAGTAGATTATGGTAAACTACCCATATTACACACATCTTGGTGTAAAAATTTAGAATATCCTTATAGAGCTTCATCTAAAAAAGAATTTAAACATATTTATATGAGGTTAAGTAAAACTACATATTCAGAAAAAAATAAATGGTTTGAATTATTAAAAAAGTATATGATTGAAAATTATACTAATAAAGATAAGTGGATTAATCAATTACTTAATATTTATAATATATAGGGAAAAGTATATATGGCAATTTCAGCAGGAGAAACACTTAGTTTAAATAATTTAGCAGGAGCAACTGGTAATACCCAAGGTTCAAATGTATCATTAGGTACAATTAAAGGTTCACCAAGTGCAGGTGATAATATTACTCTATCTTCATATGGTGTAGATTCGATAGGTTCTCTATCAGGATATACTTATGCTGTTGAATCTACAAACGAAACTTATACATTAGCATTTGGTGGAGAGGGTTCTAACTTTGGACAAATAAAAACAAACGGAGATAATTTTACATGGGCAGTAACCCCAGCATATAATTCAGCTGGAGATACAGCTGGTTATTTATCGATAGGTGCAAATCAAGATTATACTGGTGTAATTACAGTTGGTTCTATGAATCCACAAGGAGTTGGTTCACAAACAAGTTTAGCTGGAAATGTATCACATACACTATCAGTAACATTTGCTGATGGATACAATACTCATGCTACAAACTACAACTCGCCAATACCTAAAACTGTTTATTCAGTAGATTCTTATGATGGAAATTCAACCGCATTATGTTTAGTTATTGATTCACCAGTAACACTTGCAGATGGTTCAATTGTAGAAGTTGGTGATTTGGAAGAAGGAGATGAACTAAGAGGATTTTCTATTGGTGGTTTAGGAACTGATGAAGCTGGTTTTTTAGATTGGGATACCGATTCATTATCAACAACAGCACAAAATGTAACTGTTGAAAATTTAGTATATTCGTTTTCTAATAGACATTATGATATAAATGATGGTGAAATAAAAGCAACATCAGAACATCCTATGTTAGTTAAAGATGCATCAGATGGTAATTATAGATTTAAAGAAATGTTTAATATATCAACTGATGATAAATTAATAAAAGAAATTGATAGTGTTATTACTGAAGTAGATATTACCTCAATTGAAATAGTTAGTCAAACTAATGAAATTGTATCAATTGATGTTGAAACAAACGATACATATTTAGTTAATGGATATATTACTCACAATAAAGGTGGAAATTCACATACAGATGAAACTGCTGGTAGTGCACCAACTTCATTGGCTTGGACAAATGGTACATTAACTCTTTCTTGGAGTGGTGATGGTACAAATGATGTATATGATGTACAAATAGATAACAACTCAGATTTTAGTTCACCTTTAATAGACGAAACTCAATGGTCTGAAACAACTGTTGTCACTACAACCGATGGTGGTTCTTTTGATATTGGAACTGGTACACGATATGCAAGAGTAAGACAATATTCGACTAATGGATTAGTAAGTAATTATAGTTCAACATTAACATTTACTGTATCATAAAAATATCGTTTTGAAAAAAACTATATATTTATATATATAAACAAAAAGTTAATTAAAATATATCAAAATGGCGGAAGCAATTAAGTTTACAGAAGAAGAAGTTTCACAATTAAATAAGTTAAGACAAGATGTAGCTGAAACTTTTACAAAACTTGGACAAATTCAAATCGAAAAGAAGAGAAGAATCGAAGAAGTTACTAAGGTTGAAGATGAATTATTACAAAAACATTCAAATTTGGTTCAACTAGAACAAGAGATTTTCACAGGTTTAAATGAAAAATACGGCGATGGAAATTACGACCCTACCACAAATACATTTATACCAAGTGAAAATAAAGAAGAAAAATCTATATCTAAAGAAGTTAAAAAATAATCTTTAGAAAAAGATGTTAATACTTATATAAGAGTATTATTATACAAAAAACATAACAAGGAGTAAAATAAAATGGCAGAAAAAATCGTATCACCTGGTGTATTTACGAGAGAAAATGACCTTTCTTTCTTATCACAAGGGATTGGTGAAATAGGAGCAGCAATAATTGGACCTTTCCATAAAGGACCTGCTTTTGTACCAACCGTTGTTAACACACAATCAGAATTTGAAGAAATATTCGGTACACCTGATGGTTCTTACTATACAGGATATACCGTACAAAACTACCTAAGAGAAGCAGGAACAGTAACTATTGTTCGTGTTGGTAACATAGACGGACAAGTAGTTGAGTCACCCGCTTTAATAGCAGTAACTGGTTCGGATGGAGCAGCAAATATAATTGCATCTCTTCACCCAACACATAATGGGGATGAAGCAGTTGGTTTCTCAACAGCATCTATTGATTCACAAATATCATCATCAGTATTCAGTATTAGTGGTTCTAATATAGCAGCAGTATCGGCATCTGTACTACCAAGTGCAGGAAATGATATATCAGACGTATTTGGAAGTAACCCAAGAGGTTCTAAAAAAGCATATGCATACAAATACTTTGAAAAAGAAGCAACAGACCAAACAACTTGGATTTCGGATAGTGGTTCACAAGTAATATTAATTGAAGGTGCACAACAATCATTCTCTGGTAGTAATGCAGATGGTTCTATTTCACACGCAGAAACTCCTTATATACAATCACAATTGATTTCAGGAGAAAGACACGACCTATTTAGATTTGCTACTTTAGGTGATGGTGCTAACTACAATAAAGAATACAAAATTGGTATCTTTAATGTAAAAGCAGCTGGTTCATCAAATGCAACTGATTATGCAACTTTCTCAATTTCAATTAGAAAATATAGTGATACTAATAAAAGAACTAATGTACTTGAAACGTTTAGTAATGTAAATTTAGACCCTGCATCACCAAATTATATCAAGAAAAGAATTGGTGATAGAAATGTAACTATTGATGCAAATGGAAAACAAACTGAAAATGGTGATTATCCAAACTACTCTAAATTTGTTAGAGTAGAGTGTTCAGAAGAAGGTTCATTCCCAATAGTTGCTGCACCATTTGGACATGGGGCATATACAAACCCAATATATGTTGGTGGTAATGGAACAGAAGTTATGGTACCTGCAGTAATATTTGCAACAGGTTCAGAAAATAACAATTCTTCCAAATCAGCTGATTATAGTGGTATTGATTTAGAAACTGCAGTAGTTAAGATTGATAATGCTAATTACTTAGCACCAATACCAAATAACGCAACAGTTGGTGCAAACACTGCTTTCTCATTCGATGCAGCATTTACTGCAATCGTAGGAGGTGTTGTTTCAACTAAAAACTTTGCATATTCATTATCAACATCTGATACTCCTGCAACTATTAACAAAAGACAATTTATCGTAGGATTCCAAAGTGGATTCGATGGTGTATCACCAACAATCAAATCAGCTAAATATGGTGATTCTGATTGGGGTGCTGGTAACTCACAAGGATTTAATTTATCAACTTCAACCGCAAATGGTTCAGTTGCATATGTAAAAGCAATAAACTCAGTATCTAATCCAGATGATTTCGATATTAACTTAGTATCTGCACCAGGTGTAGTTAGAAGATTACATTCTTATGTATTTGATAAAGTAGTTGATATGGTAGAGGCTAGAGAAGATGCATTCTTTATTGGTGATGCTAATGATGGTGGAGATACTATCGCTGAAGCAATTACACAAGGTGAAGCAGTTGATTCTAACTATGTAGGTACTTACTACCCATGGGTTAAAACAATCGACAGAAACACTAATAAATTAACCGCGGTTCCACCATCAGTATTGATGCCAGGAATATATGCAGCAAATGATGCTATCGCAGCAGAATGGTTTGCACCTGCAGGTTTAAACAGAGGTGGTATCGTAGGAGCTGTTTCTGTATTGAATAGATTGACACACGCTGAAAGAGATTCTTTATATGAAGGTAAAATTAATCCAATCGCTCAATTCCCAGGAGAGGGTATTGTTGCTTTCGGACAAAAAACGTTACAAGATAAAGCATCAGCACTTGATAGAATTAACGTAAGAAGATTAATGATTAAAGTTAAGAAGTATATCGCTTCAACTTCAAGATACTTAGTATTCGAACAAAATACTTCACAAACAAGAAGTAGATTCTTAAATACTGTGAATCCTTATTTAGAAGGAATACAACAAAGACAAGGATTGTATGCTTTTAGAGTAGTAATGGATGAAAGTAATAACACACCAGATGTAATCGACAGAAATATATTGGCTGGACAGATTTTCTTACAACCAACAAAAACTGCTGAATTTATCGTGTTAGACTTTAACATATTACCGACTGGAGCATCATTCTCGGCATAATTAATTAAAAATAAAAAAGAACTATATTTATAGTAGAATATAATTAGGAGAAAACAAAATGGCAGAAGTATTAGAATTTAACGATATGTTTTATACCAACTTCGAACCGAAGATGAAGAATAGATTCATCATGGAAATCGATGGTATCCCTTCATATCTTATAAAAACAGCAAATAGACCTTCAATTCAGTTTGAAACTATTACCCTAGACCACATTAACGTTAAAAGAAAACTTAAAGGAAAAGGTGAATGGCAAGATGTAGAGATTACTCTATACGACCCAATCGTTCCTTCAGGTGCTCAGGCAGTAATGGAATGGGTTAGAACATCACATGAATCAATAACAGGTAGAGATGGATATGCAGATTTTTATAAGAAAGATATCCAATGTTACCTATTAGGACCAGTTGGTGATAAAATTGAACAATGGACTATGAAAGGTGCATTTATCAATAACGCAGTGTTTAATGATTTAGATTGGTCAAACGCGACTGATCCTGTTGAAATTACTTTAACACTATCTTATGATTACGCAATATTAGAATATTAATACTCCCAAAATATATTTTTATAAAGGAAAAAGTTCTCTTAGTGAGAACTTTTTTTGTGTCTTTATTTTTCTAATTTTTTAAAAGTTATATATTTATATACAAACAAATAAATTAAATGTTATGGCAAATTATGAATTTCCAACTGAAATTATAGACCTTCCATCAAATGGTAAGGTTTACTCACCAGAAAGCCCATTATCAAAGGGTACGGTGGAGATTAAGTATATGACTGCTCGTGAAGAGGATATACTTGCTTCCCAAAATTTGATAAGGAAGGGGGTGGTGCTTGATAAACTCTTTGAATCTGTTGTAGTAGAAGAAGGTGTAAATATTGATGATATTTTAATCGGTGATAAAAACGCAATTCTCTTAGCAACCCGTATTTTAGGATATGGTAAAGATTATCAAGTAGAAATAACCGACCCATTCTCAGGCGAACAACAAAAAACAAATATTGATTTAGCTAAAATACAAATCAAAGAAATAGATAAAACTCTTTTAAATTCAGATAATAAATATGAATTTGATTTACCACTTGCAAAGAAAAAAATCATTTTTAAATTATTAACACATAAAGATGAAAAAGATATTTCAGCCGAAATACAAGCATTACAAAGGTTAAGAAAAGAAAGAGATGGTGCTGGTAGTGAAATCAGTACTCGTTTAAGATATATGATAGAAGAGATTGATGGTAATAGTGATAGAGGATTTATTAATAATTTTGTTAAAAACAATTTATTAGCAAGAGATACTAGAGCATTAAGAAACTATGTACAAAAAATTAGTCCAGATTTGGATTTAAAATTTAATTTTACGTCAGATTTGACAGGTGAGCAGGAGGCACTTGACATACCATTAGGTGCCGGGTTTTTTTACCCTACCGACTGATTACTCAATTCAACTTCATAATCAGATTTGGGAAATGGTTAACTTCGGTAATGGATTTACTTGGACAGAGGTTTATACTATGCCAATTCATTGGAGAAGGTTCTATTTCAAAAAATTAGTAGATAGTAAAGCAAAAGAAAAGGCTGAATATGATAAAGCCAATAAAAAAGGTGGTTCTAAGGGACCAAATGTAAGAGTGAGGAAATAACATCCTCACTTTTTTTTTACATTATATTTATAGTAGTATAAAACTATATAAAAGGAAACAGTATTATGTCCAACAACAAAATAAATGAAAATATGTTATCTCGTTTCTTTGGAGATGTATTTGATAACCTAAGAGATGGAACTGCTGATAGGTTTATCAATAAGGTAAGAAAAAGAAAATTCCCAAAAGAAATTATAAATTCTTTAGAAAAATTAAAAAAAGATAGAGATGATTTGCAAAAAAAGTTAAAAGCCTACGAAAAAAAGTATGGTGAAAAACCAAATCTTAAATAAACTATAAGGTAACTAATGGCTGGCGAAAGAAGTAGATTAACGGTATTAAAAGAACTAAAAGTAGTAGAGGACGCTATTGTCGAGCTCCAAGCAAAAGGTGCAAAAATAACTAAAAAACAATCCGCTGATTTAAAAGAAAGGGAGTTGTCTCAAATAAAGCTACAAGCTGAATCTGCAAAGATTCTTCAAGATAATTTAAAAATATTTGCAGCATCAGAAAAAAGTATAGGTCAAATATCTAATAGTTACCGAGATTTTAAAAACCAACAAAAAGAAACAAATGATTTAGCCAAATCATTGGGAGATGAGATAACTCCTAAACAAGCCAAAGGAATAGCTGAAGTACTCTCGCTTTCACGAGATTTATCAGAACTTAATATTGAAGATACAATACAAATAGAAGCCCAACAAGGTGAAATAGATAATAAAATAGCTAATCTTCAAGAAGAATTAAAACTAAACGATAAAATACTCAAATCTCTTAAAAAACAAAATTTAACAGGTAGTGATATTGCTAAATCAACTAAAGAAGAAAAAAAGTCATTAAAGGCAAGTGATAAAGCAGCCGAACAACTGAAAGAAAAGACTCAAGGTATAGCAGAAACTTTAGAATCTGCAGTAAAACAAGTCTTTAACCTTGCTGGTTTTCTAGGATTAGCTTTTGCAGCTGCAGGAAAATTTGCAGGAAAAATTGCAGAAACTAATAGAGAAATAGGTAATGTTGGTGGAGGATTGGGTAATCTTGCCTTTGAAACTGGATTACTGAGTTTGTATTTTGATAATACAACAGAAGGCCTTAAAGCATTTTCACAAGAGTTTGGAAATATACCATCAGATAGAGTTCTTGAAGATACACTCTTAATATCAAAAAATATAGGAGTATCGGCAACCGATGCTGCTAGATTACAACAAAACTTTGCTGGAGTAAATGGTGGTTCAAAGGATATTGCTAATAATATGCTTAAAACCACTCAACAATTTGCTAATCAGAATAATCTTATACCATCACAGTTGATGGCTGATTTAGCAGCAAATACTGAACAGTTTGCATTATTTGGAAAAGATGGTGGAAAAAATATATTAGCTGCAGCAGGATATGCAGCAAAACTTGGTGTATCAATGTCTAAAATATCAGGAATAGCAGATAATCTGTTAGATTTTGAATCATCAATAACTAAAGAATTAGAACTTTCTGCTATGTTAGGTAAAAATATTAACCTAAGTAAAGCTAGAGAACTTGCGTATGCGGGTGATTTAAAGGGAGCAACTCAAGAAACATTAAGACAACTCGGTGGAATATCTGCATTCAATCAAATGGATTACTACCAAAAGAAACAAACTGCAGACTTGTTAGGAGTTACTGTTGAAGAATTTAAAAAAATGGCAACCAATCAAGGTCAAGCCAATGATATGACTTCAATAGGAGTTTCTCAATTCGATAGTATGGGTGAATTAATAGCTAATATTGGTAATAGTTATATACCTACAATATTAACAGGAATAGCTGGACTTCTTACTTTAATGGCATTAGCAAATAAAAAAACTGGCATAATGGGAAGATTGTTTGGTGGCATTGGTAGTGCGATAGGTGGAGCAAAAGATAAACTCTTGAATTTTGTAAGTCCCAAAACAATGGGTCCTATGACCAAGATGGGTAAACCTGATATGAGATTTAAATCAAACAAAGAAGGTTCAGGTGGATTAAAATCTCTAGCAGAAG
>Ga0206126_10005739_pt1 | contig 11273 bp, 6 predicted proteins | sample Helgoland_Spring_5_FD_148621 | JGI IMG/M metagenome (GOLD analysis project Ga0206126, IMG submission 148621) | Pelagic subsurface seawater microbial communities from Kabeltonne, Helgoland, North Sea - Helgoland_Spring_Bloom_20160412_1 | ecosystem: Environmental > Aquatic > Marine > Epipelagic ...
ATGGAAGAATTTGGAACTGTACATTAGCAGCCGGACAGCCCCTCGCGAATGGTGCTACAGTGAACATACAGGGCCGATGCTTCAAGGTAGGGCTCCCCCGAACCCTGCCCCGGAACCCTATAGCACTTCGGGTTCGCCCTCGCCCCCAGCGGGCCCCCGGCGCGCTGCTTTGGCGCGCGGCGCGCAGCGGCGCGGGGGCGCGCGGGGGACCGCTCGCGCGGGGTCGATCCGCCTCGTGTCGATCACAATCAGATCGAGAGCTGAGGGCGGGGGTCAAAAAAACGGAGAACCCTCCTCATTCTTCTCCGAGGCTGCAACCCATGGCCGCTTCCTCCTCTTCCTCCTCTTCCGCGGCGGGCGGCCGCCGCCGTCGCAACGCGCCCGCCGCGGCGGCACCGCACCGCCCTCGCAGCGCGCCCATCACGCCGCCGCCCTCTTCGGCGGCGGCCAGCAGCGCCGCGGCGTACCGCCGGCGCCTCGCGCCCATGACGGCGCTCAACGCCGCAGGCCAAGGGCGCGCGCGCCCCGGCTCCGTGCTGAGCGCCGCGCGCACGATAGGCGATGCCGTCGGGCGCAAGAACGGGCGACAGGCGGTCGCGCCCAGCATTGCGGTGCCCGATGGCAGCGCCGCGGCCGCAGCGGCGCGGCGCGAGCGCGCGCTGGAGCGCCTGCTCAACCCGCTCCTCGACGGGGCGGACGGCGAGGGCGACGGCGAAGGCGACATGCAACCCGAGACGACGGCGTTCGCGGGGCTGCCGCCTGACCAACAGCTGCCCCCCCACCCCCCGCTCCGCATGATGCTACGCGATGAGGATCCCCTGGCGGCGACGAAGCAGCTGGCGCGCTTTGGGGGCGCGCGCGGCAGCCACCGGGGCATGGCGGCGTGGAAAGTGCTGGCGCGCGAGAAGCTGCGCGTGGCGAGCCTCGTGCAGCAGCGCGAGACGGGCGCGCAGCGGCTGCACGCCATGCTGCGCGCGCACGCGAGCGCCTTCAGCAGCCTGGTGTACAGCTCCTACAGCACGGGCATCGTCTCCGACGCGCTGCTCTCCGCGACGGACAACGCCTCGATCTACACCCTGCTGGCATACGTGTTCAGCAAGGCGGCGATTCTGTATCATTGCCGCAAGGTGGAGGCGCGCGCCGAGCTGGTGGGCCTCAAGCCCTCCTCGCTGCACGTGCACTTCACCCATGCGGCAATGCTCTCCAACCTCGCCGACGCCGCGTCCACCACGCTGATGGGTCCGAAGGCGTTGGCCGCCAGTGGTGCGGGCGTGCGGGAGGTGCTCGCCGCAAAGGCGCGCTTGCAGCGAAAGGACGGGCGGCGCGGCGCGCGGCTGGCGAACACCATCGAGGCGGCCGTCGCCGCCTGCGGCGCGATCCCTTCGCCCGACGCGCTCGGCGCCCTGCTGCAGCACGCCACCGCCACGGTCGTGGCGTTCGGGTCGGCGGTCGGTGGCCTCTGCGCCCCGCACGGCTGCTCGCCCGCCCGCGCGCGCGAAGCGTGCGTCGCCCTCGCGCTGGTGCTCGCGCTGCCCCGCGGGCTGCGTCTCGGCGACATGCAAGGCCTCACATTTGCCCTGCTCGAGCCCGCGGTGCGGCCCGTCGCCGTCAGCACGCCGCGCAGCATGCTGACGCGCGCGCTCCCCCGCCGGCACTGCTGCGTCAACCTCTCGCGCGCCAATGGCAAGACGGCAAACGGCGCCGACAGCGGCTTCGGCGCAGCGGACGGCGCGGCGATCACGCTCACCCCTGAGCTGCATCGCGCGCTCGAAGAGATCTATCGCTGGTTCTCGCCTGTCGGGCCGCACGCCCTCGCCCCCGCGGAGGTGCCTCTGCTGTTCGATGCTTCCCTCCTGTTCGGCGGCGAATCGGGTGCGCTGCCTGCACCGGCCGCGCCGCCGGCGGCGGCGGCGGCGGCTGCTGCTGCGCCGCCGGCGGCGGCGGCGGCGGGGCCGGCGCTGCCACTCTCGCTCGCCGCGCCCGTGAACGTGCACCGCGCGCTCCTGAGCGGTGATGATGCCGCCGACGCGCGTGCCGCTGCTGAAGGGTGGCTGATCGCGCGGCTGGGCAGCTGTCCACCGCGCGCCACACCGGATGCACCGCTCCTGGCTGCTCTTCGCGCGGCGATTGCGGGCAGCTCGCCGGTATGGACCATCGCCGCCATGCCGCGGCTGCGCCAGGCGTCGTGGCGCTGGCTCCGCCGCTGGTGCATCACCGCGCGAGCGGCGGCCTGGGCCCAGCGCCGCAGCGTCTGTGGCATGACCGTGGAGGCCGACACAGGCGCTGCGGCGGCCGCCGAGATCGCCGCTGATGCAGCCACGTCGGCAGTGCAACTCCATACGCATTATGTGATTGGGTCGTTCCCGCGGCGCCGCGCCCCGCGCGCCACCGCCGCGCACGACGATGGCACCGACGACGAGGACGACGAGGCCGCCGACGAGGCCGAGGCTGGTCCATCGGGTGCGGAGGCGGAGGGCGAGGCCGACGCCGCCGGCGCGGCAACGCCGGAGCGCAGCAGCAGCAGCAGCAGCAGCCGCCGCCGCAAGCGCTGCCGCCGCCGCCGCGCGGGCAGCAGCAGCGATAGTGATGGCGCGCTCGAGCACGACCGCGAGCCAGACGATGGCACCGACGACGACGATGACGAGGCCGCCGGCGAGGTCGTCGAGGCTCGCACCGACGACGAGGACGACGAGGCCGCCGACGAGGCCGAGGCTGGTCCATCGGGTGCGCAGGCGGAGGGCGAGGCCGACGCCGCCGGCGCGGCAACGCCGGAGCGCAGCAGCAGCAGCAGCAGCCGCCGCCGCAAGCGCCGCCGCCGCCGCCGCCGCCTGGACGACGACGAGGCGGAGGGCGAGGCCGACGAGGCCGCCGACGAGGCCGAGGCTGGTCCATCTGGTGCGCAGGCGCAACCGGCCCGACCGAAGCAGCACATCTTCTGGAGCTTGGACTGAGCTCCTCCTCGGACGTGCCCCGCTCGGTTCGTTCCGGAGTGCGCGGCCGACGACGAGGAGGCGGCGTGGCGCTGCTCATCTGTCGTGTCGGCCGCGTGCGGCGGCGGTCACCTGTACTTATAAAGGGAGCGTCTCACTTTATAGAGCATAGAAGCGGCCGGCCTCTTGCTCTGCCGACGGTAGGGAGAGCCCGTGGGCGGAAGAGTAGAGCTGTGGGCATGAGAGCCCATCGGCCTCCGTAGCACGAAGCGCCTCCTCCGTGCGTGCGCTTCGTGTGACGTCAGCCGATCCGCCGTCCGCGCCCTGGTTGCCGAGTTTGCCCCCCCTGCCCCCTGCCCAGCGAAAAGCGCGCGCGAAAAACGTCCCAGGCTCGAGCGAGCTGAGAGCGGTGGGCAAAATATGTGTGGGTCCCAGGCTCGAGCGAGCTGGGAGCGTAGGGAGCTGGGAGCGTAGGGCAAATATTGTGGTGGCGAGTGTTGTCAGTCCTTCTTCCGAGAGCAGCCAGCCCCCCCCCAGCAAGCTGCTGCCCCCTTAGAGGCGCGACGACCGGGGCTGCGTGCGCCACGCTCTCCGATCGTGGTTTCGCATCGCGCCCGGCTTGCACCCAGCTGCGCCCACCTGGCTGGCTGGGGGCCGCCCGGCCTCCCCTCTCACAGTTCTGTCTCAGCTCAGCCCTGCTCCACTGTCTCGGCACGAGCTGTCGTGCCCTCGAGACGCGAGAACATGGGTCATTCATTTCTTCGTGGCGGCCACGATGAGCGGCGGCAGCGCCAGCGGCTGCGGCCTCGTCATCGCCGCGGAGCGCAGCGGCCTCGTCATCGCCGCGGAGCACGAGGCCCGCGGCAGCGGCAAAGACGAGAAGGAGGGGGTGGCGGAGCAGGAGGAGCAGCAGCAGGAGGAGGCGGAAGACCAGATCATCCCGAAGCCGGAGCCGGACGACCGTGTGCGTGTCAGCGCGACGGTCGGCGGCGCGCGCTGGCCGGGATCCCGTTACCCCCGAGCGTTGCTTCACCTGCCCGACGGGCGCGTGCTGGTGTCGGACGCGGGCAGCAACCTGATCCGCGCGCTGAGCGCCGACCTGCAGCAGGTGAGCACGGTGGCGGGCGATGGCGGGCAGGGGTACTGGGGGCGCGACCGGGACGGCGCTGCGTTGCAGGCGCAGTTCCGCGCCCCTTACGGCCTCGCGCTGCTGCCCGGCGGTCGCGGCGTGCTGGTGGTGGATGGGGCCAACCACCGCATCCGCGCGCTGAGCGCCGACCTGCAGCAGGTGAGCACGGTGGCGGGCGATGGCGAGCGGGGGCACCGGGACGGCGCTGCGGCGCAGGCGCAATTCCGCCACCCTACCGGCCTCGCGCTGCTGCCCGACGGGCGCGTGCTGGTGGCGGACGCGGGCAACAACCTGATCCGCGCGCTGAGCGCCGACCTGCAGCAGGTGAGCACGGTGGCGGGCGACGGCGAGGAGGAGCACCGGGACGGCGCTGCGGCGCAGGCGCAGTTCAACTACCCTACCGGCCTCGCGCTGCTGACCGACGGTCGGGTGCTGGTGTCGGACTACTGGAACAACCGCATCCGCGCGCTGAGCGCCGACCTGCAGCAGGTGAGCACGGTGGCGGGCGATGGCGAGCGGGGGCACCGGGACGGCGCTGCGGCGCAGGCGCAATTCCTCCACCCTATCGGCCTCGCGCTTCTGCCCGACGGGCGCGTGCTGGTGGCGGACCAGAACAACAACCTCATCCGCGTGCTGAGCGCCGACCTGCAGCAGGTGAGCACGCTCACAAACGTCGCCGTCGGCAGCTCAGGCGCCTTCCTCTCGCTGCCCGACGGACGCGTGCTGGTGGGCGGCGGCGACGGCATCTGCGTGCTCGAGGGCTTCCCGGCCGCGCTCCTGGGCCCCAAGCCCTCCTTCAAGCGGCCCAAGAAGACGAACCAGCAGCTGCAGAAGGAGAAGAAGCGCGCCCTCGCCGGCGGCGCGAGCTCCAGCAGCAGCGGGGCGCGCTCGTCCGGCCCGGTGCTGAAGCGCAGTCGCTCGGGCGCGAGCAGCAGCAGCGCGGCGAGCATGGCGTCCAGCAGCGACAGCGAGGGCGAGGAGCAGCCGGGCGGCTCGGCGGCGGAGGCCGAGCCCCTCGTGTAAGCGCGCGAGAGAGAGAGATAAAGAGGTGGGGGTACGCTTACGCTTATCTTATATTATTGCTGGCGGGGGCGCTAAAGGCTAAGAAAGGGTTCACCGCGGGGCTCATCCTCACCTTGTCCTCCTCCTCGTCCTCCTCGTCCTCCTCGTCCTCCTCGTCCTCCTCCTCCTCCTCCTCGTCCTCCTCGTCCTCCTCCTCGTTCGCGTCCGTCGTCACCTCGTCCTCCTCCGTCGCACTGTTGTCCGCGCGCGCACCGCCGCCGCCACGGCACGTCGGCTTGGGGTCAGCCGCCCGGTCGGCGCGCGCCTTCTCCTCCGCCAGCTCCGCCGCCAGCTTGTGCACCGCCAGCTCCGCCGAGAGCATGGCGTCGATTGCCGAGCCGCCCCGTCCCAGGCTCGAGAGCGAGCTGCTGGGAGCGTAGGGCAAAAACAAAAATTCTGTCTCTCGTCTCTGCCTCTCCCAGGGCATGAGGTCGTGTGCCCGTGCCAATGGCGGGGCCGCCTCTTCATTTCTCCTTCTTCCCTCAAGATGGTGCACGGCGACGAAGACGACGACGACGCCCCGGCGGCGGCGGGCGGCGGCGGCGGGGCCGGCGCCGCGGGCGACGGCGGCGGCGTCGACGTCATCTCGGCGCCGGTGGCGGCGAGCGGCGGCGGCGGTGCCGGCGCTGCGGGCGGGGCCCGCACATCCTCCTACGGCGCCGCGGGTCGGCTCCTCGGCCGGCATGCGGAGGACGTGGCACGGCAGCGCGCGCAACGCGCGCAGCTCGCGAAGCGCCGCGAGCGGCGGCGCAGAGCTATCAACGCGCGGCTCTCGCCCGGCGCGCCGACCGGCATCGACGCGGGCACGCGCGCCGCGCTGGTGGCGGAGCGCGAGCTGCTGATGGAGGCGCAGCAGTACGCGGAGCAGACGCAGGGCGCCTTCGAGGACGGGCTGGACGCGACCTTTACCGTGCGGGGCAAGACGCTGCGCATGGAGACGCAACACTTGTACCAGCACGCGGTGGCGGGCGCGGGCAGCCGGCACGATGACCCCGTCGACAAGTTCGCGGAGCTGAAGACGACGGTGCTCCACACGCTGGGCACGATGTACGGCGAGGACTTCTTCGAGCGCGAGCCGCGCGGGGAGCTGGCCGTGTTCCTGGTGGCGACGGCGGCCACCTGCGGCCAGGAGGTGCTCCCGGGCGTCGTCGCGGTGGCGAACCGCGCTTACGCCGTCGTCATCTTCACGCGGTGCGACCCCGTCCCCAACCCGCCCGACGGCTCGCCGCCCACGTGGCAGCGCCTCGGCACGACCTACAGCGGCATGGGCTTCAGCGGGGCAGGCGGCGCGGCCCGCGACGAGCGCGCCGGGCCCGTCACGCAGTTTTACGCGTGGCAGACCGCGCCGATGCGAACGGTGTGGTTCCCGCGCGGCCTGCCCGTGTCGTCGACGCACGGCACCTATGGCGTGGGCACGTTGCAGGTGGACGTGCTCGACATGGTACGCCTGGACGCCGAGACGCGCGACGCGATGATCTTCACGCTGGAGCCGGTGATGTTCGCGCACACGGAGGCTGGCGCGCGCAAGGCCGCGCGCCAGCGGTCCGGCGCGCAGCAGGTCGAGCTGCAGCCGCGCCGGTCGATCGCTGGGGAAGCCGCGGCGGCGGCGGTGGCCGCGGCGGCGGCGGCGGCGGCGGCGGCGGCGGCGGCGGCGGCGGCGGTGGCGGCGGAGCGCGCGGGCACCGCGGCGGACTTCGCCACCCGTGACGAGGACGATTTGATGTGGATGGAGAGCGGCGTGGATCAGGATGCTGATGCGCATGACGACGAGCTGGAGCGCGCGGCCGCCGCCGCCGCCGCCGCCGACACCGCCCTCCACCTCCTTCACGACGAGCTGCTTCTCGAGCGCACGGCGGCGGCGGCGGCGGCGGCGCAGGGCGGCGAGGCGGCGGCGGCGCAGGGCGACGAGCGCGACCAGGCCGGCGGCGCCGCCGACGCCCTCCCCAACGTGGACCAGCGGCATCTCGATGCGGCGGCGGCGCAGGGCGGCGAGGCGGCGGCGGCGCAGGGCGACGAGCGCGACCAGGCCGGCGGCGCCGCCGACGCCCTCCCCAACGTGGACCAGCGGCATCTCGATGCGGCGGCGGCGCAGGGCGGCGAGGCGGCGGCGGCGCAGGGCGACGAGCGCGACCAGGCCGGCGGCGCCGCCGACGCCCTCCCCAACGTGGACCAGCGGCATCTCGATGCCGATCCTCCTCACCAGTGGTCGCCGGCATGGGCGCAGATGCAGCGGCTGAAGCAGCCGCCGGACCTGGGCAGCCATTATGTCTCCGGCAGTGAGGGCGGCGGCGTCGGCGGCTCCAGCTCCGAGTCGGAGGAGGACGAGGGCGCGGTGCGCGCCCGCGCCGGCGGCCGCGGGGAGCACCGCGGCGGGCGGGACAGCAGCAGCAGCGACTACGGCTCGGACGGCTCGGACACCGACGCCTGTACGACCGACGACTGGGGGCACGGCGACGACGGCGGCGCGAGCGATGGCGGCGGCGGCGGCGCGGCGCCGCAGCTCATCGATCTGTGCCACACGCCGCCGGAGGCGCCGGCGGCGGCGAGCAGCGCCGCCCCGACTGTCTCGCCGAGCAGCGGCGGCGGTGGCGGCGAGGATCGCACCCTCTGGAGCGCGGCGCGCCGGCGGCAGCACTTCGCGCAGGTGACGCGCAGCGCGGAGCAGCTGCTAGCCGGGCGCGAGCAGCCGGCCGCAAACGCCCCGGCGGCGAAGCGCGCGCGCCCCAACGGCAAGTAGTCAGGTGCTTATCTTGATAAAACCAACAGGCATGTCTCGGAGCCGTCCCAGGCTCGAGAGCGAGCTGGGAGCGTAGGGCCAAAAATGGCACGCGAGTGTTGGGAGGCTCCTTTCTTTCCGAGAGCAGCCCGCCAGTCCCAGGGCATGAGGTCGCGTGCCCGTGCCAATGGCGGGGCCGCCTCTTCATTTCTCCTTCTTCCCTCAAGATGGTGCACGACGACGAAGACGCCGCCGCCGCCGCAGGCGGCGGCGGCGGCGGCGTGATGAACGACGACGCGGCCCGCGCGCGCCAGCAGCTGCGGCACGTCCAGGACAACGAGCTGCTGTTCGCGTCGGCCGCGATGCAGCAGCTCTTCCGCGAATCGCTCGAGAATCGCTCCACGGCCAACATGCTGCCCGCGCTCCTGGTGCGGGACGGCGCGCTTGGCGCGGCCGTCGCGCTCCTCAAAGCGCAGCTCATGGTGCGCGTGGCGCATGGCGCGCGCATCGTGGGCAGCACGCTGCCGCCCGACGCTGGGCTGGGTGCGATGGGCGCCGGTCACGGCGTGCAAGGTGAGACGCGCGCTGGCGGGTCTATCGAGGTGATCGTGCACCTCTGCGCGCTGGTGGGGCGGGGCGAGGTCGAGGGCGTGCGCGTCTGGGACCTGGGGGCCGCGTCGGGGCACTGCGCGTCAGTGATGGCGGTGGGCGCGGGCGATGCGCTGACCGTGGTCGGCGTTGAGGTCCAGCCGGCGCTGCACGCCGCCGGTGTCGGCGGGCTCCAGCACCGGCTGGATCACGGCTTCTTCGAGGGCACCGGCGCGGCGCTGCCGCTGCTGTTGCGTGGCGACGTGCTGGAGCTCGTGAGCGAGCTGCTGGCGCTGCCGCTGGCGCAGCTGCCGCCGACGGCCGCAGTGACCGCGTACACCGATGGCATGCCGCACAGCGTGCTGACGGCCATCGCGCTGTGCGCGCGTGCTCTCGGCGCGTATCTGGTCGTGGTCACGTGCCGTGCCGTCGCGGTAGTGCTCGCGGCGCTGCGGCGCAGCGGCGCGCGCTGGCACGCGGTCGCCACCGTCGCGTGCAGCGCTGTCGGCGACCCGCCGACGCGGTTCACCCAAGTCGTGCTGGCTAACGTGGACCAGCTCGCGCTCGCGCCGGCCGCGCGCGCGCGGCAGCGCGTGGCAGCGCTCGCGGCGGCGCGCGCCGCGGTGCGGCTGGAGGCGGCGGACATGCGGGCGGCGGGGCTGCTGCCCGAGGCCGGCGGGGGGGGCAGCAGCATGCTCGCCGCGCTGGCCGTCGCCGCGCTCGGGCCCGGCGAGCGCGTCTGCCGCGAGCACAATGAGCTGGTTATGGATGCCAACCTCGCGCTGCGCCTGACGTGGATGGCTCCCGGCGTCACGAGCTCGACGCGCTCGCAGGGCGGTGCGGCGGCGGGGGGCGGCGGCGGCGGCGGCGGCGCGGCGGCGGCGGCGGCGGGGGGGGTGGCGCGGCGCCGCGCAGAGTGGGAGGCAGCGGCCCGCCACGAAGTCGCGCGCGTGGCCGCACTGACGGATGCGGAGAAGGCGGCGGAGGCGCGGGAGGCCGCGGCGGCGGCCAGCGCGGCGGAGGCGCGCCGCCTCGCCGCCCTCGCGGCACGCTTGGCGCGCGATGAGGCGAAACACGTGAAAGCGGAGCAGGCGCTGGTGCGGCGGCGTGATGCGCTGGTGTCGGCGCAGACGGCGGCGGCGGCGGCGGCCGTGGCCATGGCGGCGGCGGCAGCGCCTGAGTAGTAAGTATTATCTAAGATGATCTATATATATATATATAAGTTATTACAGATGTTGAAACACACGAGCGATGAGCTCGGAGCGCTCCGCGCCGCGCGCGCGCGCCGCAGCGGCCGTGCAGAGCTGAATGAGGCGCTCGGCGCCGCCCTCATCGACGATGCCCGCGGCGCAGTCGTGCGGCGGCCCCGTGCGCGCGAGGCGGCCCAGGCGCGTGACGCGGCCGCAGGCGTCGGCGGGGATGGGCGTGCCGCTGTTCGCGAGCGCGTCGAGGCACGCGCCCACCATCTCGCCCACGCGCTCCGAGAGCGGGTGCGCGCGCAGCAGCGCGACGCACAGCTCGATGGCGCCGGCCTCGACGAGCAGCGCGTGCGCGCGGGGGAAGTTCTCGATGATCTTGAGCACCGAGTCCACGAGCCGCCGCAGCAGCTCGTCGGAGAGCGCGGCGGGCGCGGTGCGGATCAGCTCGGCACCCGCGCCCACAGCGCCGCGCGCGCAGCGCGTCCGACTGGCCGTCGAAGGAGGCGGAGGTCTTCGAGAGCTTCTCCATCACCTCGCTGCCGTCCTTCGCCAGCCGCTCCGCCAGCTCCTTCTCCTCCTTCGCGCGGCGCTTGCGCTCGGCGATGCGCCGAGCCCTCTCGTCGCGCTCGCTCGCCTCGCGCATGAGCGCGCCCGCCAGCACGGCCGCGCCCGCCGCGCCGATGCGGCAGAAGGACACGTCGAGCTTCTTGAGCGTCGCGTTGCTGCTCTTGAGCGCGAAGCCCAGCGGCTCGCCGCCCTCCGAGCCGATGGAGTTGTGCGAGAGCCCGAGGTACTTGAGCCGCGTGTTGTGTTGTTGCACAGCGCGCGCGCGATCTTGGCGCAGCCCGGGCCGCCGATGCCGTTGTTGCGCAGCTCCAGCGTGAGCAGGCTCGAGTTGACCTTGACGGCCGCCGCAAGCGCCTCGGCGCCCTCGTCCTCGACGCCGCAGTCGGCGAGCGAGATGTGCGCCAGCGTGCGGTTGATGCGCAGCGCGCGCCCGATCTCGTCGGCGCCGAAGGAGCGCAGCGGGTTGGCGTCGAGGTCGAGCTCCACCTCGCGCAGGCCGCGCAAGAAGGAGCCTCCCTCACAACACGCTCGCCATTTTTTGCTCCCTACGCTCCCAGCTCTTTCGAGCCTCTGTGGGACGGGCGGCTCGGCAAACGACGCCAATGCTCCGGCGCTCGTACCTCGATGGTGCTACGTCCTGGCTGCACCGCGCATTGGACAGGCTGGTGGCGCCGTCGCGCGGCTGCGCCACGCTCGCGTTCAGCCTGTCGGGCAGCGCCGGCTCGGTCTTGGCACAAGCGTTCGTGCCCAATCGACGGACAGAGAGCAGCTTCAGTTCTCGAATTGACGCGAAGTACTTCCACGGACGCCGAGAGCAGCTTCAAAAGGATGACAAGCTTCTGGCTCTCGGACCGACAGCTCGCCGTGCTGGCAAGGCTACCTCGCCCGCCCTCCTCCCCGGTCGTCGCGGTGGTGATGCCGAATGTGGCGGTGGAGGGGCGCGTGCCGCTGCGACCGCAGGGCGGCGAGGCGGCGGCGGCGCAGGGCGACGAGCGCGACCAGGCCGGCGGCGCCGCCGACGCCCTCCCCAACGTGGACCAGCGGCATCTCGATGCGGCGGCGGCGCAGGGCGGCGAGGCGGC
>Ga0206126_10005741_pt1 | contig 11269 bp, 14 predicted proteins | sample Helgoland_Spring_5_FD_148621 | JGI IMG/M metagenome (GOLD analysis project Ga0206126, IMG submission 148621) | Pelagic subsurface seawater microbial communities from Kabeltonne, Helgoland, North Sea - Helgoland_Spring_Bloom_20160412_1 | ecosystem: Environmental > Aquatic > Marine > Epipelagic ...
GAATCAATTAAATCCCACTAAATCATTGGCAATAACTGGTTATAATACAATTGAAAGAGGAGTTACCTTTAATACAAATGGATTTAATTTTACAGATGTTATTATATCTTCTTATCATGGAAAACAAATTAATAAATTACTACAATTGATGGGTAGAGATCACGGACATGCTGATTATTGTAAACCATGTGTCTTATATACAACCGAAAGAATACATAAATCAGTTGTAAAATTTATTGATACTTTCAATAAATTAAAAGAAGCAGATATAGAAAGATATAATATAACAGACTTTTCAAAATCACCCTCAACTATCCCTGTAAAAATTACTATCCTAAATGATGAACTATTAACTGAAATAATTGATTTACTAAAATCATACTCCTTTAAAAAGGGGAGATTATCAAAACCAGAAACACTAAAAAAAGAAGTCGCTTATAAGAAAATACACGAAATATTTGAAGAATATAAATCAAATCCAGAATATATTCTTTGGCAAGATTATAATAATCGTAATAAGATAGATTTATCTGAAAGATATATTAAAACTATTAGAAGGTATGGTGGTGGCGAGGGAAATGGACGGAGATTTCAAACGTTTAGTAATAATCACGACAATAGAAAAGCAAGTTCTCAAAAAGGTGAAACAGATGATTATTCATTGGATGTAGCATGTGAGGAATTTATAGATGGTTCTTTTGTGAATCCAATTAATGTATTGTGGTTAACATTCCGCGTAGAAGATTAATCAACAATGCTCTCATTACAATAAGTAATATACTTTTCATCTATATCCATACCAATACCTGATAGATTATAATCCTCGACATTATCACTCATTTTTTTAGCTGTTCTAACAGTTGTTCCAGAACCTATAAATGGATCTAATATTACACCCTTTTTTACATCACTTATTTTAATACAATGTTCTACTAATCCTTCTGGAAAAGTTGCTGGATGAAACCCTTTTTGTGATTTATTCCATATTGTTTCATATGGTATAAACCATGTATTCCCTTTACATCTTTTATCTTCAACAGGTAATCCGGTTTTTTTATTAATCCTATGTTTACCCGTTTTACGATCAATTAAATTACACTTCCATTTATATGGGACACCTATAGCTTCTCTATTAATCTTCACTTTATCTGTTTTTGTAAAATGATATAAATTTTCATTTGTAACATTAATATATCTATCTGAATTAATTGGTTTAAAATGTCCATGTGTATCGTCTTTACTTTCACCAATAGATATTGATTTTACCCAGGTTATATTATTTTGTAAAGTAAATAATTCTTTTAATTTTAATGCAACTTCCATTGAAATCCATGGATCCTTATTAGTATAACCCATATTCAAGAATATGTGACCATCATCTTTTAATATTCTTTTTAATTCAACAAATATATCATATATCCATTCTAAATATTGTTCTCTAGGTTTTTTATCTTTATATTTATTATATTTTAAACCTATATTATATGGTGGACTAGTTACCACTAAATCGATTGATTTGTCGCTTTGTTCTTTTAATTTTTCTAAACAATCACCTAGTATAAAATTATATATATTTAAATTGCTTTCACTATCATATCCACTATCATATCCACTATCAGATACTAATTCTTCACTAACAGTTTTTTCTATAACATCATCATTTATATATTTATTGGACTCATTAATACAATTATCTATATTCATCTCTCCTCTGTATACTTTAAGCAAGATAATATATAATTCTAGATTAATTTGTCCGATTAAATTATAAAATTTAGTTTTATTACTAAATTCATTTACAAAATAGTTTATCCATAGTTCCTCTAGTTGTGTTATATCAAATAATTTTGAAATATTCTCTTCATTTTCTATATTCAGTTGTCTATCATATTTCATTTTACTTGGTTGAATATTAGTAGTTTTTATATAATCCCAGAATTCCCCTCTATTTTTAAATGCTTTACCTGTTAATGGACATATAAAATATTGTATAGAATAACCTTCAACTATAGGTTCTTTTCGGCCTTCTTGTATTTTAAATATTTTATGATTATCATCAGATACGAATAAGCGTATTTGACCCATATTATTTAATATACGAAAGATAATTTTAAATCAAATTTATTTAAAAAGTAATACATTATTAACTTAAATGGAATTTTATGAACACTTTAGATATTTTATGAATAATTTAATGGATTCAATTTATGAAAGGGACATGTATATGAATAGGTATATTATACTCAGTTAGTTAGCTATTTGATTTTCTAGCTTACAAATAAACTTAAAAGGAAAACGAGAATAATCTGTAAAAGTTACAGACAAACTAAACTCTAAATGTCGCGTGAGGAAGTTGACAACTGGTCTAGGTTCACTCTCATATGCAAGCCAGAGCAGTCTGGGAAAACATTCGTCATGATTCAACAGATCATCAAAGATCTGGAAGAGAAAGATTATGAGGGGAAGAAGACTGTTAATTTCATTTTCTGCGACAACAGTCTTCTCCTCACTAAACAGACTGGAGAGAGAGTAAAGAATGATCTTGAAGAGTATCAAGTCAATGGTGAGCTCTACATTGAACTTTCTTCTCACAATAGGACGGAACACCACAATTGGAAGTCAGTGGTAGGAACGCTTACCACATCTGAAGTGAATAATGTCCTATGTTGTACCAATGGTGTCCGTGTCGATGACATTTATGAAATTATCCAAAGCCTTAACAGCTATCATTTGACAGAAAATAAATTTATGTTCAAAATCTGGTTAGATGAAGGAGATAAATTCATCAAGCCAATAGATTCTACCTTCAAGCCACTTGTAGATGAATATGAGAATGTTAATGTGTATTGTATCACTGCTACGCCAAAAAAACTATTTGATGTTTACAAACAGATGAATGTATTCCCTATCGAGAATACCACTACACCAAATTACCATGGGTGGAATGACAATGAAATCACGCTCGTTGATCACGTAGCTGGAAATGAATTCGTAAGACATGTCTTGGATGAGTGTGCTAAAGAGTTGATTTTGCCTGGTAGCAAATGGTTTATCCCAGCAGGTCACACTAAAAAGAGTCATAAGGCTGTAAAAGATATCTGTATTGAACGAGGTATAGCTACAATCATTGTGAATGGTGAAGGGATACAATTATACTTGCCTAACAAGACATTTTACATTTACAACAAAGATGAAGAACTCAATACCCTACTAAAGAAAATTTACAAACAACATCATCTTGAGAATTATCCTGTAGCAATTACAGGGAATATTTGTATTGGACGAGGAATCAGTATCGTTTCAGAAGATTTTATGTTTGATTGTGGTATATTGTCTCTCTGTCACAATCAACAAGAAGCATCACAGAACTCGGGTAGGTTGAAGGGAAATATTAAGGGGTTCTCATCTTACAAACCCTTTAAAGTTTTCACCACAGAACAGTTTGACAAAGTAGCCAAAGAATGGGAGAAGAAATCACGTGGACTAGCTGAACTAGCTTTTAAGAGAGCCGAAGAAGGTAAATCTACAATCATTACTAAGAATGAATTCAAGACAGTCGGTGAAGATTTTGAATACATTGTTCACCCTGAACTATTCAATAGTTATGCGAAAGCTCACAAGTTCTTGCTAACCATTTGGAGACAAAAAATGAAAACTAAACCAAAGGAAAGCAAAAATTCTGTTATTCATTCTTCAGAGGCTACCAGAGGATATATGGTGACATCGAAGCTTCTAAAGGCTGGTAAAACTGTTCAAGATCTTAGTTATGAAGATGTCCTAACTATTGAGAAAGCTAATAGGATAGCACCAGCAACGTGTATCTCATCTACAGATAAAGGAAGTAGGTATCTTATCTTGCCTGTCTATGAAAATGACGATACACCTCCTAACAGAGAAATGTATCAGGTTAGATACATTTCATTCAAGAAATAATTTATATAAATTTAGTAATAAAATTTGTTAGAATATTAAATAAATTATTTTTTATATTCATCCATTATTAGATCAGCTAACTTCGAATAAAGCATATCATCATAGTTTAACCATTCTTTATCAAATATCCTAATTAATTCATGTATTAGTTCTACAACTTGATAGGATATCCCAGTTATATTATAGAATATTGGTTTATGATCTTTTTTAACAATGTAATTGGTTTCGTTGTGTATTATTGAAAACTTACCCGCGTGTGTATCGTGTAAAATATAATGGGAACCAGCTATATTTTCCCACCTTTCATAATGATATTTTAGAGCATCTTTCTTTTCTTCTTCATCTTTTATTTCAACTATTTTATCACATATAGCAGGTTCATTGATTAATTGTGATAATAAAAAAATTATTCTTTTATTTGTGCTTAGTGTAATTAACATATTATATTCATATATGTAATTTTTTATATATATATATTTATATATGGGTAGAAGTAATTTGTCTAAGCGTAGAAGTAGATTATCTAAGCGTAGAAGTAATTTGTCTAAGCGTATGAATAAACGTAAAAGTAGAGTATCTAAGCGTAGGAATAAACGTAGAAGTAGATTATCTAAGCGTAGAAGTAAATATAATAATATATTAATATATGGGGGAAGTGCTTCTACCGGCAAGCCACACTACTTTAAAATAAATCAAAAAATTAATGTAAAATCTTCATTACTACAACCACCTGATACTGAATTACCTGATACTGAATTACCTGGTATTATAGTATCATATTTACGCCCCAATGGTGAAAACCAATATCGCCCTGTGGATAGACCCCATAGATATCCTTATACATGTTATTTGGTATTCGCGTCTAAGAACCCTGATAATCTACCTGAGGATATAGATAAAAATAATAGGCAGAATAACAGTGGATATAAACATGTTGTGATACCTGTAATTGATTCAGATAGTAAATTATCTATAAGAACATAATTTATTTATTATTTCAAGTGTTCATATTATAACTTATTTTTGAAACCTTTTTAATATCATCTTCACCCATATTCATTTTATGGAGGTCTCCTAATTCTATGTATTCAAAATCATCTATATCTTTGGCACCTAACTCTACAAAATGATCATAGTACATTAGTAAATCATGTTGATTCAGTATTTTTAATAATTTTGTGTAAATAGGTTTCTTAAATTTAAGATAAATATAGTTGTTATTTAACCATAGTTTATTTACTTTTTTTAGAACTTTTTCATAAGCATAGCCTACTATATCTCTGTTATTGATATTCACTAATGTTAACCCCGGATATAGGCCATACGTTTCAGCTGCTACTGTTCCTTTCACTATATTTTTAATCACAGGTAATCCACAACTTTCCCTAAACTCTATCCCTAAATCACCATCACCTTCAAAGAATTCTTCAAAATAATAATCTTTTTCACTTAGATCAGATAAACTACATGATTTTTTGATAGGTGTTACACCTTGATCTACTAATTTAGTGGGAACACTTTTTGATTTATTCATTTAAATTAATAATATTAATAATAAAAAATTATCAAATTTACATGTTTTAAGTATATTCTTTTATCTTTCACATCTAACAGGTTGTAACCATTCTATTGTTTCTTCATCTGTATCTAATTGTTTTTTTAAACTGTAATCAGCATGAACTTTGTCTACCCATAACTGTTTACCGTTGATACTTTTTATTCTTAGATTGAATATGGCACTATTACGGTGTGTCTTGAATATAGATTTGTAAAATTCCAAATCCCCTTTGACTGTAGCTAATTCATTTTCAACTGATTCTAACTTAGCTGTTACTTCTTCTAATGTTGTCATATTTTATTCATTAATTATTATTTAAATTTTAAATCAAATTTAATAATATGGATCTTAAACCAAATTTATTAACAGAATATTATTTTGATAATATTTTATATACACTATCGAGTAAATTTTATGATTCTATGGATGAATCTTTAAACCATATATTTAATAGTTATAAAGGATATAAAACATATATGACACATACTGAAGGCGATAATTACTATGTTGTTAAATTTACTAATAATGATAAAATATTTTATATAATTCAATTAGTAGATTAATTGTGACCAATAAAATCCAATAAATTCATTATTATCTTTTAGATGTTGTATCTTATCCATTGTAACTTTTTTAAGTTTTTTGTTTTTTAATAGTATTTTATTTTCATAAATACTTTTGATTAGATTATTAAAAACATTTACTTTTTCTGTATTAGTTAGGAATGTCCATTCATATAAATTTATTAAACTTTTTATATTATTTAGTATCTTTTTTTCATTTTTATTAAAATTATTTAATCGTGTGTTGTAACGATGATTAGGTTTACACCTACATACTGGGCAACTATCATTATTTCTTAACCACTCTTTTATACATTTATTACAATATTTATGAGAACATGGTAGAGTTTTTTTTAATTTAATTTTTTGTAAACAAATTGGACAAGTGTTCATATTATATTCATTTAGGGTATAATATTTAAATAAAATATAAAATTAAATTGTATAATATTTAAATAAAATTTAAAATTAAATTGTATACTATAATAATGAAGTTAATTAGTTTATTTGGATTAATTAAATTAGTTAATTCACAAGTTAATACCAAAATTGTATCTGAAGGTAGTATCTGTGGTGGTATGGTCGTTGGAACACCATCTGTGTGTGATGTTAATTTAGAGTGTGTTTATACCTTGGGTCCAATGATAGCTGATGCACCCGGATTTTGTCGCCCTACATGTCCAACTGTTAGAGATCAATGGGGTAATTGTGTTCCCGATAATTGTGAAGTCTGGAATGATGGATGCAATATATGTTCTTATGATAAAAGTATAAATTCATTAGTAAGTTGTACTGAAGAAGTATGCTACACATCTACACATGAAGCTAATTGTGATAGATATTCTACTAATGAAAATTCATTTTTCCATTGTTCTCAATCGGTAGATGTTATATCTCAATTAAACAGTGTATGTTGTACTAGTGGTGATTTGTGTTTGACGGGTTTTCCAGATAGATGTTCTCCTGAATGTGCTTCATTAGTTAATTTAATTTTCACTAATTGTGCCCCTGTATTAAACATCGATGATATTACAGATAAAAGTGGATTTAGAGAATTTCATCAAAAATGCTTAGACACCAGTAACTCTGGTGGTTCTAAAGATATCCCTGTTAACTGTGCTCTATGGTATGATGGTTGTAATACGTGTTCGGTAAGTAATGGTGATATTAACTTTTGTTCCAGAAGGATGTGTTTAACTATGGGTGAACAAAGTTGTAGAGAACATCGTGATTCTACTGATAATAGAGAATCTGGTTCTACTTGTTTTGACGGTATAGATAATGATGGTGATGGTTTGAGTGATTGCGATGACCCTGATTGTAGTATTTATGGGCGCTGTAGAAGGATTTCTGATTCTGAAGAAGGTAGAGAGTGTTTTGATGGTATTGATAATGATGGTGATGGTTTGGCTGATTGTTACGATAATGATTGTTTAAGGGATCCTAGGGCATCTACCCATTGCGGTGATATGGTTATAACACCATTATCCATGGAACCTACTAACGGTCATTAGATTAATAAACACTATATTCATTTAAAATATTATTTCTATTAATATTTGTATTCATAAAATGTGTATCAATTACAGCATATAGTGATCCGGATTTTACTTTTTTAGCAAATTTAGTTGAATCTTTATCATATGTTTTTATATAGTAATATCCATATCTGTTTGTTATGTATTTTTGTGTTGCTAAAATTCTATGTTTTGGTTCCAATTTAATCAATCTAATTGTTCCTTCAATATTTTCATCTGCCATTATTTTCTGAACACTTTTTAACCATTTATTTAGACCAACTTTGATATTTCCTACAAATCTGTCTTTTTTCATTAGTTGTTTCCATTGATTATATAATTCATTAGTTAATGATGATAAAGGTGTATTAGAATCCATTTTATAGTTACCATATGTTCTATATTTTTTATTAGGTATCTGCCAAAAATTAGTTAGACCACCGAAATCAAATCCGGCATGTTTGAATACTTTATCATCTGTGTAGTATCCATGTTTAACGTAATCTAATTTATCGTTACCAATATGATATAATTTTATTTTGCGTTTTTCTGGTAATTCATTTAAATCTGGATTATTCTCGACTACTTTTTTCATATTATTAAAATCTATGAATACTATATATTTGAATTGTTTGACATAACTTACTTCATTATTTGAAGGAAATAAGTCAGTCTTTTTATGTTTTTTATCATATAAATCATCTACTATAATTTTCTCCCAATTTTCATATTCTTCTTTATTAATGTATCTCATTTATAAGAGTATATATATTTATTTATTATTTTTTCTCTTTTTAGTTTTCCTTTTATTAGTTCTTCTTTTAGTTTTTCTTTTATTATATCTTCTTTTAGTTATTATTTTTTTATATTTTTTATTTTTAGATTTTTTTAGTTTATAGCCACCTAACGCAGTATCAAAAAACTCTATAAATTTATGGTCCCTAATATCTGTATCAAATAAACCAAAACCATGATTACCAGTTATAGCTTTTTTAATATGTATATGATTAATTTTATCGGGTAAAGATAAAGAATTTAATTTATCCCTATCATCTACTATATCATCCAATGGAAACGTTCCACCAGTTCCTAATATAACTTGATTTACTAATGTTCCATTTTCAAATGTTATAGTTATATCTTGATAATTATGTGTATCAGCACAAATATAGGTTACAGTGATACCTTCTTTTAGTTTACAAAATAAATCTACTAAATATTTATTTACAACCATATGTTTTTCTTTTTTTACTTTTAATGATAATATTGGTATATGACCAAAAATATATATTTCACCTGTTTCTTTGTTTATTAATTCAATTATATGTTCATTAGAATCTATATGTTCTTCTTCCGTATTTATTACAAAAAAGGGTAATCCTTCTATTAAACGTCCACTTTCTATAAATGTACATCTATTACAATTAAATAGTCCTTTTTGTATATCTAATAAGTTTGATTTATGTGGTAGTTCATATTCAAGTGGATTTTTAGGTCTTTCTATAGGTGGTGATACTATTTCTGGTATAAAAATAGTATGTTCTTTATATTCATGGTTACCCGAACACATATATATAGGAATATCATAGGTATCACTTATATTTTTTAATTTACTAAATACATGATCTAAGTGATTTAAGTTACAATATGCTACTTTACCACCCCCACTGCTTATGCTGTAATTAATAACTTCTTTAAATGGTTGCCATTGATAATCTTCTTCCGGTTTATTTATTATATCTGTGAGGGTGTCTTCTTCAGAATATATCTTTTTAATATTGGGGTAATAATTATCACCCGTTATAACTATAAAATCTATAGCACCATCCCAAATACTTGACCTTACGACCCTCTGACTCTTCACCAACCTGTTAGATATAAATTTATTTAATTCATCTAATAAATGCTTAATCGGATATTCTGATTTTTTAGGATCCCCTTTATTCCAACATCCAAATGAAATAAACTTCATATAATATTCATTATATATTAAATTTGATTATTATATTAAAGATTACAGTAAAACAAAATTACGACTTACTATGGAGTCTGTGAATACTCTCCATCCAACCAAAGTTTACAGAGATTACATAGTTGATCCATCTATCATGAATAAGATTGTTGAGGATTCAGATGAAAAAAGAAGCGTCATATTCAAAGATTACACTGAATTTGATAGAAATCATTGTTTCATCAAAGATGTATGTTCAGACTTCTTGGAGCTAAACGGATTCTCACATAACAAAGATAAATGGTTTATGGATATTATTCGTTACAAGCTTGACAATGAAACGAAACGGGTCAAAAGTGGTTTAGCATGGCACTGTGAGAATGATAACTATCCCAATGTTATTACGGTTCTCTTGTATCTGAGGATTGATGAAGGAATTATTGATGGAAATATTCGCTATAAAGACAAAGATAATCAGAAACAGGTTCTACAAGTTAGTAGTGGGACAACTGTCATTATGGATGGTAACGTTCCACATAAACCTCAAGATCCCTATGGCACAGGTCTAAGGGATCTTGTCATAGTTAGTTTTCAAAAATAAAATATTATCAAGAATATATGAAATTTATAATAGAAAAAATGATAAAATATTCAACTCTCAATTTTGTTTTTGTGAGTAGTATCTGTTATGTTGAGACTAAAAAATTTTCTCATAAAATTAAAATTTGATTTTAAACAAAGTTATATTTTAACAGAACTAAAACTATAATAAGAATAAAGATATGACTTACACAGAACTAAACAGACACAAAGATATTCTTTATGGACTGGGTTACCTTAGGGTATACCTAACAAAATACTTGGTGAACACGGGGAAAGAAGATAATCTGGAGAACATCAAAGAATACATCAACAACAACATGGACTCTTGGCAGAGGAAAGGTCATCGTTTGTAAATATACTCTTTTAGTTAAATTTGATATTTGTAATAATTTTTTATGTTAATGAAATAAAAAAGAACACTTGACTATAATTAGCTATGGAATACACTATTGATGATTTGTCTGTTGACCTTTTGGAGAAAGATGCTGAAAGGTATCTTGAGGTTCTCGTCTATCTAGAGAAAAATGTCTCTACAGATGAGATAAAGGTGAAGTTGAATGAGAAGCCTCATCATTCATGGTACGGAAATCATCTATTCGCTTTGACAAAGTTAGTTGGTTCATTGAATGACGATTCCAGATCCGAAATTTGTAGTCCAGATTCATTCCTTGGTGCAGGGATACCTGATGGTATTTACGAAGATTTGGGTATCGCTATCCTCAATAAGATAGTTAGTTTAGGCGTCAACCTCAAAGATACAGATTACTATGATGATACTATAATTGAGTGTATCAATAGCACAGATAATCTTACATACAGAGACAAGAATAACGAAAATTTTAAGCAGAAGGTTAGGGAATATTATAGTTCTTAAATAAAAAATTTTAACTCTGTACTTCTAATGTATTCATAATTCTAATTCTATTCATAATTCTACAAAGCTTCATTCAATTTTTTTATTCGGTTTGAAAGTTCTATGTAAATGTTTTCTTTCATACCACTACTATTTTCAAATAGATAACTCATTAAATCTACTATTTGTTGTTTTGAATCAGGTTCTTCGGGCAAATCAAGTATTTCTTCTCTTTCATAAACAGTCTTATATACTTTTAAAGCAATCATTCTCTAAGCGATAGCAATAATC
>Ga0206126_10005752_pt1 | contig 11253 bp, 26 predicted proteins | sample Helgoland_Spring_5_FD_148621 | JGI IMG/M metagenome (GOLD analysis project Ga0206126, IMG submission 148621) | Pelagic subsurface seawater microbial communities from Kabeltonne, Helgoland, North Sea - Helgoland_Spring_Bloom_20160412_1 | ecosystem: Environmental > Aquatic > Marine > Epipelagic ...
AAGTCATTGTATCATAACTCATAAACCTACCTTTTTTATCTCTAAACTGAAACCTTTTCTTTTTTAACCAGGCATTGATACCTTTAGTTAAACCACCTTTTGGGCCAGTACCACTACCATATTGAAATTTAGATAATGCTGCACTTGTTTCCGGATAGGTTGAGGTTTTACCTTTTACACCTTTATCTACAAATACACCGTAATCTTCCATTAGAAATTCTAACAAAAAATCATCTTGGCTTTTATCTATAACGTAACTAACTGAATTATATAAATCACCACCACCTTTTTTATCTTTGGTTAGGTTTGATTTAGATTGCTGCACAACATACTTACCATACTTGTTTAATATTTCATCTACGTTTTTAAACTGCATTAGCAAATGTATATATCGTTGTAAATTAGTATAGTAATATCTGCTGTCCATCCAGCAAGTTCATTTTCAAATCTATCACTAAAAGGTGTTAAACTTGGATTGCCATCAAGTTGGTACATATCTGTATGCAATGTTCCCATCCTTAACTTCTGTATCAGCTTATTTAAAACCAATAGCTGCGTGTTTAGAATATCTTGTTCATTATCATTGCCAGTAAATCTATCTGTTGTTATATCCTTTGATTGGTCCACAATATCACAAGCTAATATACTTATGTTAAACCTCAACACTTGTTCTTCTGCTGAAACACTATTTACAATCATATGTGCTAATGGAAATATGTCTTGCTTGTTTAGGTTTACTTTGCTTATGTCACCAATAGAAACTGTATTAGTAAATTCAGTACCTCTTAATTGTTCTTCTATTGTTGAGGTAAGTTGATAATACCCTCTTATTCCTTGTTGGCTCATTTAAAATTCTTTTTAATTCTTTTTGCTTCCATTTCTGCTTTCTCTTTTAAATATTCTAAAGTGTATAAGCATTTATGTACATTTAGTTTAGTGATATCTTCAAGTCTTCTAATATCGTTTTGAGCGAGTGCAGTGAAGATGCTTTGATACCATCCATACTTTCTTGAAAAATTTGTTCCCGCATCAAGCTGTCCATCTGCGGTGCTTCCAAATAGTCCACCATAGTTTTCGATAAGTCTATTCCTAAATTGTACAAAAAAAAAATTGACCCCAAGACTATGTCCATAGGTATTTCTTCTAACTTTTCTTTTGCATCTAAAGTATATTCATTAATCAAATACTTGTCACCTATCTTTTTACTGATTGGTCTGTATAATACATTCATTGCTATTTGCATATTTTGCCAGTCACCAATGTAAGTATCTAAATCTATATACTCACCTAAACTCATTTCATCCAAGTCTGGAATTATACCATATTCAATACCACCTATTTTAAAGGTTCTTATTAAACTTGGTTTATCTTCAAACATATTATTGATAATCTCAACAATTCTATCTGCATCTGTTAGCTTTAATAACCTTGCACTTTTTGCATCCAGGTTACAAAATATTTCTATCATTTTACATTGTAAGAAATAACTATCATCATTGGTTTCTTGTATTTTTAGAAACTTCTGATATTGCTTTAAAGATATTTCAGATAGGTCACTTGGAATGATTAATTCAACTTTCATATTTATATAACGTTTTTAAAATGGTTTTTTATAGTAAGTAAATATAATAAAAAAAGGCACACCATTTCTGATGCACCTTTTAAACAAAACTCAACTTAACTAAATCATACTTGCCTCGTGACAAGTGCCACTACACACACCTTCTCTTTCTATTTCTGCACCACATTCGCTGCATTCATAATCCTTGTACTCTGGGGGGCTATACCAATCCATAATATTCTGTTTTTAATTTACCATTACGGTAATGTTCTACAATTACACCAGTTGATAAAGGTACTACCTTGTATGGTCTGATGCTTCTTTTAATTAGGAATTTATCTATTATCTTTTTCATTATTCTTCTATTTCGTTAAATACTGCGTGTTCTAAACAAGAGCCACATAATTCATCACTTAAATAAGATGCTTCTGCACCACAACAATTACTATACATATGCTTTGTTTTATAGTTCGTAAACTTTTTTATAAACCTCTTGTGTGTTTTTAACTGCTTTGTTATAACCTACACTAAATGCTTCTGATGCCAAATTACTCATAATGGTTAGTAGTTCAGAATTATACTCTATGTCTAATCCTCTTAATTTGTCGTATGCGTTTTCTAATGGTGTTTTCATAATATCTGTTTTAGTTATATCGCAATATACAAATAAATAACATACCAACAAATAATTTAATAACTTTTATGAAATAAAGTAATTACCCCTATTTGGGTTTTGTAGTTGATATGAGATTGCATACCTAATTGCATCTATAATATGGTTAAATTTGTCTTGTGGTGTTTTAGACTTTTTTTCCAACCAAGAGTAGTTGTTTAGTTCTTTGATGAGGTTGATACTGTTTTCTTCTACAATCAAATCATAATCTTGTAGTAAAGCTATGCCATAGGTAATTGAACCTTGACCTTTTATTGCTTTGACTACATTACAACCTTTTGCTTTCAGTTCGTGTAGTAATCTTGGTTCAGCACTATCACCAACTATAAGATGATTTTTAGCGTGTTTAAGGTTTAGTTCAGCTATTTGTGATGTGGTAAGACCTTTCAAGTAAAAGCATTCCTTTAAATAGATTATCTTGTTATTTGTATCTATGTTAGTTTCCACCAAACTGTTTTCGTCTGCTGCAAATCCATAATCTTGACCAAAGACACTTACACCTACTTTTTTAAACTCACCTATTTTCCAGTTAGTAAATATTACACCCTCTGCCTTTTCTAACCATCCACCAAGCATCTGATGTTTGTATTTCTCTGGTCTGCGTTTCTTAATGTTTTCTATTTGCTCTAAATAGCTTTTAGATAGGTTTTCTATGTTATCTAAATAAGTTGTGTGTATGTAGGTTGTATTTCCTTTGGTTGAGTTTGTTCCAGCTTGTACACCTTTATCTTCAAAGAACCTATTATATATCCAATGCTCTTTTGTAACTGGATTTAAAATAAGTATAACCCTATTCTTTTGTTTTAGGTTTCTTACACTTAAATCTATCTTGTCAAATATGTTTTCATCTTGCAGTTCTTCTGCTTCATCCATTACCCACGTGCTAACGTTAGTTAAAGACTTTAGGTTAGCTGTTTGGTCACCACTTGATGTCTTGATACCTTTGAAGATTATCTTGCTACCAGATAGCTTATTTCGTATTTCATCTTTTGTTATATAGAATGCATCTTGTAAGTTAAGTGTTTCTATCTTATGTATAAATTCTGGTATAATAGAAATGTATGCAGATGATAATGTAAACCTAGTGAACAAGATTGTATGCCCAGCTTCAAAAGTGAGCAACAACAATAGTAAGTTTATAGAATACGATTTACCTGAACCACGACCACCAGTAACAATATAATACCTGGCATCTGATGTTTGGATAGGGTTATACTTTGGGTCTACTTCTATCACTTAAATTTTATAATATCCTTAAAGTTAATATTAAACCCATCTGTTGATGTTATGTCTACACTCTCTTTAGGCTTACCGTATCTGTAACCGAAATATAAACTCATAGCACGGCTATCACCTTTTAGTATCTGCTTGCCTAGTGTTTTAATTACCTCATCATTATCAATAAGGTTATCCAACTTTTCTATTAGTTTAAGTTCATCTGCTTTTTTTGGTCTACCAGCACCCTCTCTTGCACCACCGTTATTTTTTCTTTTATCCATTTGATAGTATTTTGTTTATTCAATTATATAACGTAATTAAACTTTGTTTTTAGAACATTGTTAATTGTTGTTTATGTTGCTCTATTCTTTTTATTGCTGCTTCATAGTACTCCTTATCAAGTTCACAAGCGGTTAAGTCATATTTTAAGTTATGACAAGCAATAGCAATACTTCCACTACCTAAATGAGTATCGAGTATCTTATCCCCTTCTTTGGCATAATTCATTAAAAGCCATTCATAAAGCCTAATTGGTTTTTGAGTTGGGTGTATTCTTGTTTCTTTGTTTTTCATATCATACTGAAGCATCCCAGCCCATTTACATTTATAATTTCTAACACTTGTTTTAAAATTTGTATAAGCCAATTCACTATCGGCAAAATCTGAAGCGCCATTATCTTTATCCCAAACAATCCAACAACTACTATTAGCATTTGGTATATTTTCTATAAAATAATTTGCACCCCAAATAATAACATTTTTACTTACTCTTAATAATTCAAAAAAGTATTTTTTGTTTGGAGCTTCACTATCCCAATCTTTTTGAGTATAGTTTATTTTTTTAGCAACACCACCTCCTTTACCTTGTGATTGTTTGTTTATGCTTATACCATAAGGTGGGTCTACAATAGCCAAATCAAAGTAGTTATCCTCATACCTTGCCATTAGTTCCATATTATCTTCATTTGTTATATTCATTTTCCAAGCTTTAAGTTTAATAGTCTTTCTCTTATAGCTTTTCTTTCTTTACCCTTTGGTAATTTGTCTAATAGTTGTTGTAGCTTTTGTATTAGTTTCTTGCTCATATTAAAATAGTTTAAATTCTGTTTCTTTTATTCTTTGTTCTGCTATGTTAAAATATTTTTGGTCTTGTTCTATTCCTATAAAGTTTCTATTTGTATTCTTTGCTGCTACTCCTGTAGAGCCTGACCCCATAGTAAAGTCTAAAACTGTTTCGTTTTCGTTTGTGTATGTCTTGATAAGATACTCCATAAGCTCAACAGGTTTCTGTGTTGGGTGTAAACCTCTGTCATTTTTAAAATACTGAATTGTTCTTGGGTAGTTTGTGTGTGTACTGAAGTTTACACTATTGTATTTGCCTGTAACCTCTGTCTGCTTTCCTCGTCTATTTTTACCTTTGGTGTTTACTTTCAAACCTTGTGGATTGTATATTTTTGAATTAAAAACCATAATATTTTCTATTTCTTTCAAAGGTCTTTTCTTTGAGTTTAAAAAACCCATAACATTGCTTTTTTTCCAAACCCAATCATACTTATAATTCTTAATATTACTCATTCTTAAAGCACTACTAAAAGGCTCACTTCCAAATAAAACTATTGCACCGTTAGGTTTAATAATTCTATTAAGTTGTTCCCACATAGGCTCAAAGTCTATCACACTATCCCACTTACAAGCTGTTGTACCATAAGGTGGGTCTGTTATTATAGCATCAACACTACCATCTGGTATATCTTTCATCACCTCTAAACAATCACCTAATCTTAAATCTATCATAGCTTTTCTATTTCGTTTAGTACTTCTTGATAGTATTCTATATTGTTAGATGGTTTTAGTATTTCGTTTTCAAGTATAAGGCTTATATGTAGTTTAGCACATTTCTTTGCTTGTGTGCTTGTTGTTGTTTCTACATAAAATGCTTTTACTAATTGGTATGCTTTCTCTTTTGGTGTTTGCATAAATAGCCATTCTTTTTTTATCATATTATCATAATTAAAGGAAATAAACATAATATAACTATTGCCCAATATACTTTCCAGAATTTAGACTTTACATAGTCATCTTCCCATACTATACAATGAAACCCAAAACTTAATGCTAAACACAATATTGTTTTTATAAATTCTATCACGATGCACAGTTAATTATTTCATACTCACTATTGTTTTGCTTCCATTCAAAAGACTTTAATACTAAAGCTGCACGTTCATCATACATAGTTTTTTGTTCTTCTTCTAAATCTCTGTATTTTATTTCATTTGGTGTATAACCACTTGAATATTGTTTATCGTAGTTGCTTAACTTTTCTATTGCTTTGAAATAATCTTTTTCTAATGTTGCATACTTTTTTTGTATCACTTCTAACTTTGAAATCTGGCTATACTCTATTTGTGATTTAACTATAAAATTGCTTTCAAGTTTATCGTAGTAATCAAATCTATCTTTTTTGTACAATGGATACATTTTGTTTGCGTGTATTGCCGTTGCGTGGTCAAATGATTTGCCCTTTGATTTTATAAAGTCTGATATACTTACCCACCTCATATCAAGTTTGTTTCTTAATATATGACAAAGCAAAGCACGATGCTCAACGTATTCAGTTTGCCTTGTTTGTTTGTATATATCTATGCCAGTTAATGTAATAAGTAATTCACTTACTTGTTCTGGTGTTTCTAATATTGTTGGTATTGTGTTGTAATTCATATTATAATTTTTCTATTTCTTTTTTAACTTCTTCCCAATATATTTCTTCACTATCAAATCTCTTTGGTATTTCTCTTAATATCTCATCTACACAAATCAATGCACATTGTTTAGCATTATCGGTTTCTCCTTTTTTATCAAATTTCATTGCAATTTCCATCGCTTTATCTTTTGGTGTCATTGCTTTGTAGTTTTTGTATGTATAAAGCTGCATCCATTAGTTCTTCTTTTAAATGCTGCAAAAAATCATCTCTGTTATTATCTTGTAGTGTTGTTTTGTATTTGTCTATACCTACACAACTTCTTATGTCAAACTCTCTTTTTAAATCTTCTACTATTTTATCTTTCATTTTATTTTAAAATTGTGTGCATATATATTTTACTTGTATTGGTGTTAAATTAAACCATTCACCTCTTACTCTATATTCTGAATATAGTTTATGTAATTTTCTTTCTATATTCTTATTCCAAATCTTAACCATTTTAATACTTGGTTCTTGAGATTGCAATGTTTTTTCCCTATGTTTAGGGTTTTTTGAATAACCAATTTTATAAAGTTTTGTATGATTGTTTTTTATTAAATATGTTTTAGGATTTTCTTCATTGCTTTTTTTATTAGCTTTTTTAAATAATTTATCAACCAAATTTTCAATATGTCTTTGTTTTTCTAATATGCAATTTTCAAGATTGTAATTATCTTTTTTTAAAATTTCATTTTTAGATATTAATTTATATTTTTCTTGTTTTATACAATATAATTCTTCTTCAAGTTGTTGGTATTTTAAAGATTGTTCTTCTGGTGATAATAATAAAAAAGATAAACCCCTTCCAAGTGGGTATTTTTTCGTTGCTCTTGTCATTTTAATTATTGATTTTTATTCTGTTCTTAATTTTAAAAGGTGATGGCACTCAACAAATTTTTGTCTAGCCTTCCCTTTGTATTCTAGTTTAAATAATTCATATAACTTTCTTGTGTATTGGTATTTTGTTGTGCAGTCTTTAAAATGTTTTTCTGCAAACTTCTTACCCTTACCTTTAAAGTAGTTTACATTGTCTGCGGTATCACCAACAATGCATTGCTCATAGAAATTGTACATTGCTTCTTCTTCTGATATATCTAATATCTCTTTGTGCTTGTAGTGATAGTTGTACATCAAGCAAGGGAACTGTTTGTAGTCTTTGTCTATTGATACTATCATTACTTCATCTCTACCAATATCATCACTAATTTGCTTCCAGTACCTTGCAACCATATCATCTGTTTCTACACCGTAACCCCATATGCTATCATAATGGTCTTTTACAAATTGGTGCATCTCATCTAATAGCGGTGGCAGTTCTTGTTTCTTTCTATTGGCTTTGTACTTCTTTGTAATAAGTTTTCTAAAGTTACCTTTTGAGCCACTAAATGTAAGCACCTTGTCTATTGGGTATTTATCTTCAAGATGGTTTACTATTGACATAAACTGTTCATCAAACTTTGCCCTACTATCTTCTATCTCGGTGTAGTATAGTTCATCATCTGGTGTTTCTCTTTTTCTGTAACAACTAGCAAATATTAAACTATCTGCATCTATCAATAGTATCATAATTCTGCTTGTGCTATTTTAATCATTTCTAGGTGCATCTGTTGTATCTTCTTTTGTTCTTTAGTTACCATACTAATTATACTTGGTAAATCTCTAAAAAGCTGGTCTACTTCCATTACAAGTGTTTTGTTATCATCGTAACCAATATACAACTCACCATCTGAACAATGCAATGTATCTGTTTCTCCTATGTATGTATGATTGTCTTTTTCATCTAACTGCTTGTAAAGTAATGCAATTAGTTCTTGTTGTTCTTCTACTTTTGCTTGTAGTCTGTCTACTCTGTTATCGTTGCCCATTTGTCTATTGTTATGTTTAGTTTTAAATAATTCTTTTTACCCTCTTTTACTTGGTAGTTTATAAGCACATCTGTTATCTCACTATCTTGTTGTGTGTGATATTCTATCTGCTTTTTTAATTCTTCCCAAGCTGCTTTGTTTACTATCATACTTGATGAGATTTTATAATTAAATCTAATTTGTATGAATATTCTGCAGCAATTAGTCTTACAGTTTTATTTATCTTAAAATTTTTTGCATCAATTAAACACTCTTGTTTTAAATCTTTTATTTTATTAAGTAGTTTACTTTCTTGTTTACCTAATGCATAATTTTTAAATATATGATAGTCTTTATCCCTTGATGCTTTTAATAAGTTTAATGATTTTTCTTCTGCTTTAATTTTCTTTAAGGTTTCATTATTATTAAATATAATTTCTTTTAACTTTTTTATTACATCATTTTCTTTCTTAAACTCAAAGTCATTTTTAGCATCATTACGTTTTAACTTTTTTTGCTTTATACTTTCATCACAAGTTTCATTGCTTTTATTTAATGCAATTCTTTGTAGTACTATTTCTTGTTTTCTGTTGGTTATTTCAACATAATTGTTTTGTTCCATTCTGTTTGTTTTAAAATTAATATAACGCAATATACATTAATCTATTTTATAAACAAAACATTTAACAACTAATTTGGTTCTATATTTATATTTATTCTAACCGCTTGGTTTTCTTTAAGCAAGTACACATCTTTTAAAAGTCTTTTCTTTGTCCAAATTGTTGTATCTGGGCAGTACTTTTTTACTGGTGTTGGCATCTCTAAAGTGTTGAGGTAATACATAAAGTTTCCTTTAGGGTCATTTACAAAGTATATCTTTACAACATCATCTAAAGCCATTAGAGCATCGTACTTATCTTTTTCTAACATCTTATCTTCATAGTACTTGTTACGAAATTTCATCTCTATAACGCAATCCATATTTTTTGGTGTTTTTCCTTTAGCATCATATCTTGAATAACCATCACCGCAATGTTCCAACTCCCAACCATCAAGATTTAAAAGAAACACAACTGCCTTTTCCCACTCATTAATTTTTTTAATGCCCATTATTCCAAATTACGTTTAGTTGTTTTATCCATAGCTTTATTTTCTTTGGATTACACGTGCAAGGTTTTACATATTTATGGTTATAGTAAACACTATGCAAATGGCATATAAGTTCAAACTCATTAGGTTGTAATGTGCTTTTTGGTTCAGAGCGAAAGTTGCTCCAGCTTTCAAAATCTTCTTTAGTAAATTTTACCATCTATCTATTTTTATTTCATTTAACTTTTTTCTTCTGTTGTTGCAATTACATTTAGTACCTCTTAACTTGTGGTATTTATCTACCAAGTATTTAATGCCAGTATATTTTGTAATGTAATAAATAATGTTTCCTATTTTCATAATTCTAATTTTTTTATATTCCACTTTGCTTTAAAATATTTTAAGGTATCAATAAGGTTCATCACTTTCTTTGCTGATTTCCATTCCTTGTCTAAATAAACACTATCTACATTGCATTTATCTAATGGTATATCTTTATCATCATTTTTAAAATCGTGTGTTACATAAAAAACTACACATTTATTTGTATGCCAAGAATTAGCTATCCTTTCTAAAACTAATTTTTGACCAGTTGGTATTATATTACCTTTTCGCTTTACCTCCATTAATATTAAAACCTCATTATCAAATTCTAATACGGCATCAATATCTGTTGGGTGTATTTTACCACTTTGTACACCAGTAAAATCTATTGTTTGTCTTACTTGTTTACTGTTTCTAATTAAGCTGCTCATAATAATTTCTTTAGTTTATTCTTGACTTTGTTATATGTGTTGTAAAGTGAATAGTAATGTATTAAACTTTTGCGTGAAAATTCTGCAATGCTTTCACCCTCATTTATTATCTCAAATACCTTTCTATCATACCAGAACATCTTTGATAGTTCTTCTTGTATTTTATCATATGGTTCTTGGTAGTTTACATCTGATGTGGTTAAGTGTATGTCATCCATAGAAACCATTGTAATGTTTTTACCTTTTCTTTTTAAATCGTAAAACAATGTTCTTAAAGTCTTAAAAATATAATAGTAGTTTATTTCTTCTTCATTGTACATTATATCCAAACCTTTTTCAAGTTTTAGTTGTATCTTATAATACATTTCTTGTACAATATCTTCAGCGGTTTCTTGTTTACAACCAAAGGATAAAACTATTTCTACCCACTCTTTATGCTTTGCAGCAACTATAATCATTGTTTTTTGTACCATATCATTTTAATGGGTCATATAAATTATTTACTATTGTTGGCAATCCTTTTTCATTTACTTCAAAGCTAAATGTTTCAAAAGAGTAACCCCTACTTCTACCGCATTTTACCGTTGTCCAATCTTTATTAACTGTGTTTGCTTCCAAACTTATTACTGTTTCTGCTTTCTTTTCTAATGCTGAACCTAAATGACCAGTTCCAAGTTTAGCACTACCAAAGTTTTGATGTATCACACAAATGATATGCACGTTTTGTTGTTGGCTTATTCTCATTAATGCACTTACTAATTCATTACTTTTTTCTATGTTGTTTACATCTGCACATAAATCTGCTACACCATCTATAATTAAAAGTGATGGTTCTTTTATATGTTCCTTTAAATAGTATTCAATAAACTCTAAACGTTCCTTAAAAGCTATTGTACGCAATGCAAACGTATGGTATTTATCTTTAGGTATGTTGCTATCCATATCTAATGGTCTTTTAAATACTTTAGATGCGTGCCAGCTTCCTTGCTCTGTATCTATATAAATTAAATCACCATTACCTCTATGTCCTTTAATTTGTCCACCGTAAATATTTGAACCACTTAAATAAGCACTTGCTAATAGGCTACAAAAAAAACTTTTACGGGTCTTTGGTGGTGCTGTAATTACTGAAAGATTGCCAAATGTTCCCAAAGCTATTGGTATGAGTAAATCACCTTTATCTGATTGTAAAACCTTTTCACCATAGCTTAAACATACTGGTGGATAATCTATTTTTTTGTCAATGTCTATCTTGCAAGTATCTGCAATAAACTCCATTAACATATTCTGTTCTGTTTCTTTTTCTGTCATTTGTTAAATGTATAAAAAAAAGGTGCAAGTTAAAAACCTACACCCTTTTAAAATTAGG
>Ga0206126_10005754_pt1 | contig 11252 bp, 9 predicted proteins | sample Helgoland_Spring_5_FD_148621 | JGI IMG/M metagenome (GOLD analysis project Ga0206126, IMG submission 148621) | Pelagic subsurface seawater microbial communities from Kabeltonne, Helgoland, North Sea - Helgoland_Spring_Bloom_20160412_1 | ecosystem: Environmental > Aquatic > Marine > Epipelagic ...
GGCAATCGACGGACGCACCGGATTACCGCACCACTCGCCCTTGGCAAAAACATTGGGGAAGCCCTGCATTACCCGCTGGGCGATTCGCGCCACCAGCTTATTGGTGGTGCCAGCAACCGAGTTTTGTTCATGTATAACGATGGGAATACCTTTTAAACGGGCTGCCACAGCACCGGGGCCGGAGGCAAAGCCACCCATACCCAGAACCACTTGCGGCTGAAAATCACTGAGTACGGTGAATGCCTGGCGAATTGAGCGCCACAGCAATAACGGTGCTTTTAATAGGGCGCTGAGTCCTCGACCGCGAATACCTTCAATATCGATGCAGTTCAATACAATACCTGCCGCGGGAACCAGATCCGATTCGATACCGCGCTGGGTGCCGAGCCAGGCCACTGATGCATTGGCTGCACGGAGCTGATCTGCAACGGCCAGAGCTGGAAACACATGCCCGCCAGTGCCGCCAGCCATAATCATGACGCGACAGCCCTTGCCTAGAGTGTTGGCAGATAAAGTGCTTGTATTAGCGACCACGACCTACCCTCCTGACAACCTGTGTATCCGGATGAAGCTCATGGCCAATACGCAGCATCATGCCAACCATGGCGCAGGTGACCATCAGGCTGCTGCCCCCATAACTGACAAAGGGCAGAGTCAGGCCTTTGGTGGGTAAAAATCCAGCATTAACACCCAGGTTAATGAGTGTCTGGCCACTGATCAGGCAACCAAAGCCAATTAGCACAAAGACGCCATACCAGTACTCTTGGCTGACGGCCTTTTTGCTCAAGCTAAAGATTCGCTTTTTGCTCAAACTAAAGATTCGCCACACCAGCAGCACATAGAGACCGAGCAGGCAGAGCACGCCGATAAAACCAAATTCTTCAGCAAAAATAGCGAATACAAAGTCGGTGTGGGCTTCTGGCAGATAGAGCATTTTTTGCACCGACTGACCGAGGCCAACACCAAACCATTCGCCGCGACCAAAAGCTATTAATGACTGAGTGAGCTGGTAGCCAGAGTTAAACTGATCTGACCAGGGATCGAGAAAGCTGCTTAAACGGGCCATGCGATACGGCGCGGCTTCGGCAAACAAAACCAACACTGAAGAGCCGGCAAAGACCAGAGCCAGGTAGTGCCACAATCGAATGCCGGTTAAAAACAGCATTGCCATAAAGGTGCAGGAGAGCACTACCAAGGAGCCAAAATCCGGTTCCATCAGCAGTAAAAACAGTGGCAGCATCAGCACGCCCAGGGGCTTGGCCCAGTCTCGCCAGTTGTCGCCAAAGCCCTCGCGGCTATTGGCAAAATAGCTCGCCATAAACACCACGGTGGCGACTTTGGCCAACTCAGAAACCTGTAGTGTTAGACCGGCAATGCTCAACCAGCGGCGACTGCCATTGACTTCACGACCAATGCCCGGGATCAAGACGATAATTAGCAGCAAGATCGCCAGCAACATCCACAATCGGCTGTATTGGGACCAGACACTGGGCGGGGTAAAGAAGGTCACACCCATGGCCGCCAATGCAATAAAGATATAGATGGCGTGGCGCTTCACAAAATAAAATTCATTATTAAAGTTGTGCTCGGCATAACTAAATGAGGCCGAGGCGACCATGGTTAGGCCCACTGACATCAGTGCCAGTACCGCCAGTAACAGCAAACTGTCGATGCGCCAAGAGCCGCGCTCTGAGCCCGAGAAGTTAAGTGGCCATCTAATAGTCATATTCATGCTGCCACCGCCGTGACTGCCTGTTGGAAGCGGCGACCGCGCTGTTCAAAACCGGAGAACATATCAAAGCTGGCACAGGCGGGAGAAAGCAGCACAATATCGCCTGGCTCTGCAGCGGCGCGGGCAGCGTCCACCGCCGCCTCGAGTGACTTAAGGGTTTCAATTTCAGTGGCGCCAGCAAGGGTCTCAGCGATAGATTGAGCATCTTCGCCGAACAGCGCCAGCAACTTAACAAACTTGCCCAGAGGGGCTTTTAGTTCGCTAAAGTTTTGTCCCTTGCCCTGACCGCCGGCAATCAAAATCAGATTGGCTTTGTCGCTGTTACCAAAGCCATCGAGAGCCGCAACCGTGGCGCCAATATTGGTACCTTTGGAATCATCTATGTAGGTGACGCCGTCCTGGGTAGCCACATATTCACAGCGATGAGACAGACCCTTAAAGCTTTTCAGGGTTTGCACCATGGCGTCCATAGGGAGACCAGCGGCCTGACCCAGTGCCAGTGCCGCCAGGGCATTGGCAATATTGTGACGACCTTTAATCGCCAGCTCGGCGCTCGGCATCAACGGCTTTAAGCCAAAGGCGAGCCAGTCTTCGCCGTCTTCGTCGAGCAGGCCGAAGCCCGCCAGATCCGGATGGTTTAGACCAAAGTTGCAGAGTTTCACCGCCACGGACAGCAGCGGATTAGTCAGGGCGTCCTGGCGATTGTAGATCACCTGACTGGCGCCGAGGAAGATACGGTGCTTGGCGGCATGGTACTGCTGTAGGCCAGCGTAGCGATCCATATGGTCGGCACTGATATTGAGGATTGTGGAGATGGCACCGCGGGTATCGGTCACCAGCTCCAGCTGAAAGCTCGACAGCTCGATCACATAGAGTTGGTTCTCGTCATCAAGCAGGTCCAGCATCGGGGTGCCGAGATTACCGCCGACACCGACCTTTAAACCGCTGGCCACAGCCATCTCACCGACCAGCTTGGTTACGGTGCTCTTGCCATTGGAACCGGTTATCAAAATCACCGGCGCCTTAGCATGGTCTAAAAACAGTTCGACATCGCCGAGCAACTTGATCTTTTGCGCGCTGGCAGCAACCAGTGCGGGCTCTTGAAGCGCGATACCCGGACTGACCACAACGCTGTCAAAACTGAGTAACAAGTCGGACTCAAAGGGACCCAAGACAACTGGCACATCGGGATAGGATTCGCGGACTTCCGCAAGACGCGGTGGCGCAGTGCGGCTGTCGGCAAAGACAAAGGACTTACCGATCGACGACAAAAATCGGGCGACCGACAGTCCCGTGGCGCCCAGGCCAAGGATAGCGGTGTTGCGATTAGTGGCAATCAAGTCTGTCATCTTTGTAGCTCTACTCTCTCTGTTATAAGTGTTTTATCTAGGCTCTTTATCTGAGTTCTTTATCTAAGCTTTAAGGTGGCCAAGCCAATCAGCACTAGCACCACGGTAATAATCCAAAAACGCACAATTACTCGCGGCTCTGGCCAGCCTTTTAATTCGTAGTGGTGGTGCAGTGGCGCCATACGGAATATGCGTTTGCCGGTGAGCTTGAACGAAGCCACTTGCAGAATCACCGACAGGGTTTCGATTACAAATACACCGCCCATAATCGCCAACACCACTTCCTGACGAATAATCACCGCGATAATCCCCAGTGCTGCGCCCAGAGCCAGGGAACCTACGTCGCCCATAAAGACCATGGCGGGATAGGTGTTAAACCAAAGAAACCCGAGGCCAGCACCACAGAGTGCGCCGGTAAAAATAAGTAGCTCGCCAGCACCGCTGATATAGGGAATATGCAGGTAGGTGGCAAACTGATAGTTGCCAGTCAGATAGGCCATGATGCCGAGGGCACCGGCAACTAGAACCGTGGGCAAGATCGCCAGACCGTCGAGGCCGTCGGTGAGGTTGACGGCATTACTGGTACCGACAATCACGAAGTAGGTAAAGAGGATATAAAAGGGGCCAAGATTGATTGCCACATTTTTAAAGAACGGCACAATTAGGTGCAGCTCAGCAGCAGACTGGGCATGGGAGTACAAAAACATTGCCGCCGCCAGACCACAGAGAGACTGCCAAAAATACTTCCAGCGCGCCGGTAAACCGCGGGGATTTTTATGCACCACTTTGCGGTAATCATCGACCCAGCCAATCACACCAAAACTAAAAGTCACGATCAGAACAACCCAGACATAGACGTTTTCAAGATCTGCCCACAGCAGAGTACTGATAAACATCGCCATCAGAATCAGCGCACCGCCCATGGTCGGCGTACCCGCTTTGCTGAGATGGCTCTGGGGCCCATCAGTGCGAATTGCCTGACCCATCTGCAAGCTATTGAGCAGCGCAATAACACGGGGACCGAGCATCCAACAGATGGTCAACGCCGTGATCACCGAAAAAATTCCGCGCAGGGTGAGATACTTCACCGCTGTAAACGGGCTGTAAAACTGACTTAAATATTCAGCTAGCCATACCAACATTAGGAGTTCCCCGCCACTAACATATCAACTACTAAATCCATTTTTGAACTGCGCGAGCCCTTGACCAGCAGGGTCAGGTCACGGCGTTCAATCTCGTTAAACAATGGTGCTTTTAAGCTTTCCAGATCAGTAAAGTGCTGACCCTTAAACGCCTCGCTGGCCTTGGCGCTGAGATTGCCAAGGGTATACAGCTGATCGATACCGGCACTCAGGGCATAGTCACCCAGCTCAGTGTGCAACTGCTCTGCGCCGGTGCCCAGCTCGCCCATATCCCCGAGCACTAAAACCCGGCGACCGGAGCTGCTAGCCAGCACATCGATGGCCGCGCGTACCGATTCTGGGCTGGCGTTGTAACTGTCATCAATAATTTGGCCACCCTGGGCCAAGGCTTTAATCTGTAAGCGCCGCGCCGGAGACTCTGTGGCCTCTATACCAGTAGCGATTTGTTCAATACTGGCACCGGCAGCCACGGCACAGGCGGCAGCGGCGAGAGCATTGCTCACCGAGTGACGGCCGGGAATAGCCAGGTTAACCACCTGACTCTCTACTGATGTGTCGGTGAAGATATGCAGCGTGAATCGGCAACAGCCGTTCTCCAGCAGTTCAATATCGCTGGCGCTTATATCGGCGCAATCGTCATCCACAGAAAAGGTTATGCATTCGCGGTCGCCGATCAGCCCCATCCACTCTGCTTCCCAACTTTGGTCGAGATTTAAAATGGCGATGCCAGCAGCATCGAGCCATCCACTCTGCTTCCCAACTTTGGTCGAGATTTAAAATGGCGATGCCAGCAGCATCGAGGCCGCTGTAGATCTCGCCCTTAGCCGCGGCAATTCCAGCAACGCTGCCAAAGCCTTCGAGATGGGCAGTCTGGACATTGTTGATCAAGCTAATCTGCGGCTTGGCAATAGAGCATAAATAGCTGATCTCACTGGCGGCGCTGGCGCCCATTTCAACAACCGCAAAGTCGCTGTCCTGGGGCATATCGAGCAATGTTAATGGCACGCCGATATGATTATTAAAGTTGCCCTTAGTGGCATGGACAGAGCCAAGGCCACCGAGAATCGATTTAACCAGCTCTTTCACCGAGGTCTTGCCGGTGCTGCCGGTTACCGCAATAACCGTTCCGCTGAAGGCGTCCCGCTGTAATTGTGCCAACTGGCCCAGAGCCACTGTAGTGTCTTCTACCACCCACTGCGGCAGGGGCAAATCGGTATCGGCTTTCGAAACCACTAGGCCACTGGCCCTGTCCGCTACATCGGCGAGAAACTGATGGCCATCGAGGCGCTCGCCGACCAGCGCGACAAATAGATCACCGTCGGCAATATGGCGACTGTCGATAGAGACTGCATCAAATTCACAGTCGGGGTTGAGTAGCGTTCCGCCAAAGCGGATCGCGGCATCAGTGAGGCGCAGAGAGTTAATCATTCAGTCTCAGCCTCCTGCTTCTGACGCAGTGCTAAACGTGCCTCTGCCAAATCGCTAAAGGGCAATCTGTTGGCAGCGACTATCTGGTAGGCCTCGTGGCCCTTACCGGCGATTAAAACAATATCGTCGGCAGCGGCTGCATTAATTGCGGCACGGATTGCGTCCCTGCGATCCGTTACCGCAAGTACTTTGCGGGTGACGCCCAGAAGAACCTGGTTAATAATTTGTTGTGGCGACTCGCTGCGGGGATTGTCACTGGTGACAACGACGCGATCGGCGAGCTGGTCGGCGACGCGGCCCATTTCTGCGCGCTTGCCCTTGTCACGGTCGCCGCCGCAGCCAAATACAACCCACAGTTTGCCCTTGCATTGCAGGCGCAGTGCGCGCAGGGCTTTGTCTAGTGCATCCGGAGTGTGGGCATAATCCACCACAACCAGCTGGCTGGCGTTTGGGTCAACGACTTCCATGCGACCGGGCACGGCTTTTAACTTGGCCGCCGCGCTTAAAATGTCATCTAACTTAAAGCCCTGCATAGCCGCTGCACCAATAACAGCAAGCAGATTGGCAAGGTTAAATTTGCCCAGCAGCGGCGAGGTCAGTCGTCCTCGACCCCAGGGGGTTACCAGCTCGGCAGTAATCTTAGCGACACCCAGTTCGATGCGGTCACAGTGAATATCGGCGGTGTGATTTTCGAAACTGTAAGTAATGCCATCCACTGCGGGATCAAGGTTGGTCAGAATCAATCGGCCGATATTGTCGTCCAGATTGATCACTGCATGCTTTAGTCCTGACATGCCAAAAAGGCGGGCTTTGGCCGCGGCATAGCTATTGAGGTCACCGTGGTAATCAAGATGGTCACGGGATAGGTTGGTAAAAATCGCGGTATCGATCTGTAGTCCAGCAATGCGGCGCTGCACTAGACCGTGGGAAGAGGCTTCAATCGCCACTCGACGGGCGCCACCATCGCGCATTTCCCCAAGAATTCGCTGCATAGCCACGGCATCTGGCGTGGTAAGAATATCGCTGGCTGAGGTCTCGCCATCCGACTCCAGCTCCGCTACCGCATTGCCAGCACTGCCGTACCCAATGGTGCCGACACAGCCAGCAGGCTCGCCGAGCAACTCAAAGAGACTGGCAAGCAACTGGGCACAGGTGGTCTTGCCATTGGTGCCAGTGATCGCCGTGACCGCCATTTGGCGAGAGGGATGGGCGTAAAACGCGCCGGCAATATCCGAGACAAATTCATTTAATTTAGGCACCGCAATCACCGGTACCGACAGTGCTGCTTGGGCACTGGTTTGTTCTGCCGCTTCAACCAATACCGCGACCGCACCCTGCTCTATAGCCTGAGCAATATATTCTGCGCCATCGGTCTGAGTGCCTTTTACAGCGATAAACAGATCCCCCGGCTTGACGTCGCGACTGTCCAGAGTAAGGCCATTAATGACTGTCTCAGGGCAGTAGCTTAGGTCGACAAATTCGCTAAGCAAATCCGATAAGCTGAGGCTGGGAACCTGAGGTGCAGTCATCACAGGCCTCCCCTTTTAGCGAGCATGGCTGGCAGGCTGACAATATTGCGTTCAGCACTCATGGTATCTGGTGTGACCTGCAAGAGACGCAGGGCACTGCCGGTTACTTCGGAAAAAACCGGTGCGGCGACTAGACCGCCGTAATATTTGTCCTCTGTGGGTTCATCAATAACTACCACTGTGACCAGGCGTGGATTATTGATTGGCGAGAGACCGGCAAAGAGTGACATATGACGATTTTCATCATAGCCACCGGTCGCCTTAATCTTTCTTGCAGTACCGGTTTTTCCACCCACCGAGTAGCCATCAATCAGCGCGCGGCGACCGGTTCCCTGATCACTGGCGGCGGTTTCTAACATCTGACGTACAGTCTTTACGATATCAGCGTTAATCACTCGAACGCTTTCATCTTGGTAGTCATCGATGGCGGTCAAACGCACTTCACGACGGAGTCCGTCGTTGGCTAAAATTGAATAGGCTCTAGCCAGCTGGAGTGGCGAGGCACTGAAACCATAACCAAAGGCATAGGTTGCCTGAGTAACAGGGTCCCATTTGCGATAGGCGGGCAAATTGCCAGCGGTCTCACCGGGGAATCCGCTGCCTATACCCTCACCAAAGCCCATCCGTTCAAAGAGCTCACGGGTATTATTTGGGTTGAGTGCCAGGGCCAACTTGGTAGTGCCCACTTGACTGGATTTGTTGAGAATATCGGTCAGGCTAAGACGACCGAGATCACGCCGATCATTAAAAGTTTTGTAGGAAACTTTTATAAAACCCGGACTAGTATCAATGACTGTGTCAGGATTGAATTTGCCGCTTTCAAGGGCCGCCAAAATGGTAAAGGGCTTAGCCGTTGAGCCGGGCTCCATCATATCGATCACAGAGCGATTGCGTACTGAGTCGACGCGCAGATTAGAGCGATCATTGGGGTTGAACGAGGGCTGATTGGCCATGGCCAAGACTTCGCCAGTATGCACATCCAGCACGATCACTGAGCCGGATTTAGCGCCATGCTTTTGCACGGAGGCTTTTAGGGCCCGATAGGCGGCGTACTGCACTCGCAGATCAATACTCAGACGCAGGGTGCTGCCGTGACTGGCGGGCTTGACCAGAGAAATATCTTTAATCACTCGACCGGCGAGATCTTTGACCACTTTTTTGGCACCGGGCTCGCCAGTCAGAACAGCATTGTAAGCTAGCTCCATGCCCTCTTGGCCAGCATCATTGATATCGGTAAAACCGACTAGCTGTGCGGTGACTTCTCCAGCGGGGTAAAAGCGCTTGTACTCTTGACGGCCAGAGACACCGGTTATCTGTAGATCGAGAATCCGATCAGCTTCAACACTGGGCAGCTGTCGAGCCAGATACATAAAGGATTTATTGCGATAACGCTTTAGGCGGCTCTGCAGCTGCACCAAAGAGATATTCAGCGCTTTCGCCAGCATTCTGAGGTCATCTAGCTCAGCATGCTTGTTAACTAACTGAGGATCAGCGACCAGGGTAACAACAGGGGTGCTAACCGCCAGTGGTTCGCCATTTCTGTCGGTTATTAAACCGCGATGGCCTGGAATGGTTTCAGTGCGAATGGCGCGGGCGTCGCCCTGAGTCTGAAGAAACTCGGAGCCATGCTCCTCGCTGGGCATAATTTGTAACTGAGCAATTTTAGCTGCAACGATCAGGGGCAGTGAACCTAGGATCAGCATTACAAAATAGTAACGCCCGCGCGATAGGGTATTTTTTATCGACTTTTTAGCCACTTTATCGCTTCACCATTATTATTTCTTGAGGCTGCGGACTGTGCATATCCAGACCTTCCTTAGCCATTGTCTCGATCCGCTGCAGCGATCCCCAGGCGCTCTGCTCCAGTAAATATTTACCGTAAGCCACCTGCAGTTGATTTTTCTCACGCTCGAGAGCCGTCAACTGGTCATACTTTTGGCGACATATATGGCTCACATAAGCCACCGCCAACGCACTGATTAAGACCACTATCCACAGCAGCGCAGTCTGCGCTGAATTGCGGCCTGTCACAGCACTCATGCAACACGCGCGGCAACACGCATTACCGCGCTGCGCGAGCGTACATTGCCGCCTACTTCGATGGCCTCAGGCTTAATCGCCTTGCCCATTTTCTTTAATCGAACACCGCGCTCTACATCTCGAACCGGGAGGTTTTTCGGCAGTTTGATGCCGCGCTCCTGATCGCGAATAAAGCGCTTAACCTTGCGGTCTTCCAGTGAATGGAAGCTAATAACCACCAAACGACCATCGATCTTCAATAAATCTATTACCTGCTCCAACAGCGCCACCAAATCATCCAGCTCGCGGTTGATAAAAATTCTGATCGCCTGAAACGCCTTGGTTGCCGGATGTCTGCCCCGCTCCCAGGCTGGATGTGCATCAGCCAATATTTTCGCCAACGGCACAGTTCGCGTGATCGGTGCCACCTCGCGCTCGCGAACTACAGCAGCGGCCATACGCTTGGCAAATCGCTCTTCGCCAAACTCTTTGATCACCTGAGCAATATCCTTTTCAGCTGCAGTGGCAATCCACTCCGCCGCTGACAATCCAGAGCTGGTATCCATGCGCATATCTAATGGCCCATCACGCATAAAACTAAACCCGCGCTCCGCCTGATCCAACTGCGGTGAGGAGACGCCCAGATCGAGCAATACTCCTGTAACCTCACGACCTTCAAGCCATTCACCCATATCGGCAAAAGAACCGTGGACAATGGTTAAGCGACTGTCGTCAGCAAAACGTTCTCGACCCGCAGCAATCGCCTGAGGGTCTTTATCAATAGCTAGTACCCTGCCGTGCTCAGATAATCTTGAGAGCAACTCCGCGGTGTGTCCGCCGCGGCCAAAGGTGCCGTCGATATAAAAGCCATCCGGATCCGTCACCACTGCATCTATTGCCTCATACAGCAGGACGCTAGTGTGCTCGGGCTTTTCAATGTCATTCACAGGAACCTCTACCAAGAGAGATTCTTCAATGCATCCGACATATTGTCTCGGTCGAGAAGCATGCTGCGGTAAGTTGCCTGAGACTTTTCACGCTCAGTGTTCCAGTTCTCTTCAGACCAGATTTCAAGACGCTGACTGCGGCCAACCAATACCAATTTTTTCTCCAACTGTGCATAGCCGCGCAACTCGGGCGGAATCAGAATACGGCCACTGCCATCGACCTGAAGGTCTTTGGCTTGGCCGACAACAAAACGACTCAACATCTCGGCGAGCTCATCGAGAGCAGGCAAGGCGGCGACTTTTTCTTCGAATTTTTTCCATTCAGGCAGTGGTGATAGCATTAAGCAGGTAGACTTCATGTCGATGGTGATAACCAGATCACCAGCGCAGAGTTCGTCGAGCAGGGGACGGTAGCGAGTCGGAATTGCCATCCGGCCCTTAGTATCCATATTGATTGGATCGCTACCCTTAAACACTTACCACCCCTTTAAAGCCTTCTGAATTTCTTAACTGGCCTGGCCCTTTATCGTTTTTTATTGATATAGGAACCTATATTCGCCACTTTTTGCCACTTTTACCCATATGTGTACACTATTCACAGCTAGGGTTAAAGTCAAGGCTCAGTGAGGGGTGAAAAAGTGAATAAAATCAGTAAGTTCCGGCAATATCACCGGTTTGTGATAAGGAACTCAGAGGGGCTAATATATTTCACAATATAAAACATATATCTAAAGCTAGAAGTTAATGTAACTTCTAGCTTTGCGAGGTTTTAAGAATAATTGTGACTGATTTCGGATTTTTATATATCTAAATCGAATAGATAATCCGAGTGGATCGTCTATGTAAAATTAGGTGAGTTGACCGATAAGCCGGGTTCTGTCGTGGACAGTCATTCATCTGGGACAAACGTCGCCGTTTGCCTCAAGCAACCTACCCGTTCCCAACGCGGGACGCGCCATATGGAAACCTATTTGGTCTTGCTCCGAGTGGGGTTTACCTTGCCACTACTGTTACCAGTAGCGCGGTGCGCTCTTACCGCACCCTTTCACCCTTACCTGTGTTCGCGAACGAACCATCGGCGGTCTTCTCTCTGCTGCACTGGCCGT
>Ga0206126_10005756_pt1 | contig 11247 bp, 12 predicted proteins | sample Helgoland_Spring_5_FD_148621 | JGI IMG/M metagenome (GOLD analysis project Ga0206126, IMG submission 148621) | Pelagic subsurface seawater microbial communities from Kabeltonne, Helgoland, North Sea - Helgoland_Spring_Bloom_20160412_1 | ecosystem: Environmental > Aquatic > Marine > Epipelagic ...
TGAAATTGAAAATCTCATCATTAAAGATGATTATAATCCCAATCATTCCAATAGTTGCACCCAGTAAAGTTTTTAAAGATGGTTTCTTTTTAAAATAAAACCCTTCTCCTAAAATATTCATAATGACGACCGTTGAAAAGACAATCGCTGGAAATGCGCTTATTAAATAAGTATTTGATAAATAAAAGAAAACGTAATTTAGAGAATAAAGACAAACCCCAAATAGCAAAAACCAAAGATGTTGATTAAAAGAGAACTTAAGATTTTTCTTCTTATAAATTAGATAAATAAAGATAACTATTCCAGCTATCAAGAACCTATAGAACACGGACACTAAAGGATCAACGTAGCCTAATTGAAACTTGATGACATACCAAGTAGGAGACCAGCAAAAAAGTGTGATAATAAATAATAAAAAATTGTTCATTAATAAACACTTATAATCAATCAATCTTAAAAAAATATAAGATTAATCAAACAATTTTAATATATAAATTTAAGTAAATAAATTATATGGCAACAGACACATTTCATTGGTCTTGTAAACACACCTGGAAGAGAAGTGCCAAAAATACTGCTTGGTGTTTATTAGGTTGTGCTATTGGTGATTTTGGTACCATTTTATATTTTCAAATAACAGGGATTCCTTGGCCTGTCTTAGCTATTATGACTTTAGCAATTATTAATGGTTTAATTACAAGTATTATTTTGGAAACTATAATTTTGATAAGACAAAATTTTAAATTTAATGATGCTTTAAAAACAGCATTGGGAATGAGTTTTATTTCAATGGTTAGTATGGAAATTTCTATGAATGCTACAGATTATTTTTTAACAGGAGGAGCAATGCTAACGTGGTGGGTGGTACCTATCATGTTGACAGTTGGTTTTTTAACTCCTTGGCCGTATAATTACTGGAGACTAAAAAAATTTGGCATTGCATGTCATTAACTTGACATGAAAAAACTTTTAGGGATCATAGTTCTGGGTTTGTTGTTGAGTGGGAATTCTTATGCTCAAATTTTTTATCCTAACTTTGATTATTAAAAGACAATTATCTTGAATTTGCATAAAAATTCACCTGGGAAGAAACTGCAAAAATTTTTTTTTGAAAATATTTGTTCAAATAATTAATTATTTACTTAATTATTAATCATATTATTATAAGCGGATGGAACTTTTGATATTTATTCTTATAATAATTATAGCAATACTGATTTTTTTAGTACTAAAAAAAGAAAGAGTCCTAGGCATTAACACAGAAGTTAAAATTGAAGATAATAAAATAGATGAAAATGAAAGTAAGAAATATAGAGAAACTATTTATAATCTTTTAAACTATATACCTGAAGGGATTATAATTTTAAATAAATCTAAGGAAATAATATTTAGCAACAGTTCAGCCAGTAAAAGATTTCAAACAAAGTTGAATGAAAATATAAGTGGATTTTTAAGAAATCCCGACTTGTTAATCTCTATTGAGAAAGCTTTTAATGGACAAAATTCTAATGATCTTGAAATAGAGCTACGAAACCCTTCAGTTCTTAGAATGAATGTAACAATTTACCAAGATAATCATAATTTATTTTTTGATGAGCCATCTTGCTTGCTTTTTATGAGAGATTTAACTGAATTTCATAAATTTCAACAACTAAAATCAGACTTTGTTGCAAATGTTTCCCACGAATTAAGAACTCCACTGCAATCTATTAAAATGGGACTTGAGACATTTGAAAATAATGCTGATTTAAAAAAGAACTTTGAAGTTACTAATTTATTACCAGTAATGACCTCCCAATCAGAAAGAATGGAAAATTTAATCAGAGACTTATTATCTCTTTCAAAGATTGAGTTGCAAGAGCATATAAGACCAACTCATGAAATAGATTTAATAGAAGTACTTAACTATGTAATGAAGACTTATGAAAATATTGTTAAAAAAAACAATATAAATTTAAATTTACAAAAAACCGAGAATTTTAAAATCATTGGTGATCGAGATAAATTAATAGAAATTTTTACTAACCTAATTGATAATTCAATCAAATACAGTGAAAAAGGTAAAGAAATTCAAATTGCTACGAAAAAAGAAGGTGATTTAAATATTGTCTCTATATCTGATCAAGGGGTAGGAATTCCTAAAGAATTTATACATAGAATCACTGAAAGATTTTTTACAGTTGATCCTAGTAAAAGTCGTAGTGTTGGAGGTACTGGTCTAGGACTTGCAATTGTTAAACATCTTGTTTCTCAACATAGAGGTGAAATGATTATCAATAGTGAAGAAAATCAAGGAACTACTATAGATCTGAAATTCAATTCAATTTAATTCAACTAAAAAGTTAGTCTTTGTAACAAAACTTTAACTTTTCTTTAATAAAATATTTAAGATTCAGATTTATTTGTTAGGGCATAACAAATCTTAACAAAGGAAAAATATGAATAGATTAGTAAATATTTTATTAGGGTTTCTTTTAGTTCTTAGTTTTACAACAACTAGTTACTCAAGAGATCAAATAAAAATTGTAGGATCATCTACAGTATACCCGTACGCGACTGTAGTTGCTGAAAAATTCGGTAAAAGTGGTAAATTTAAAACACCTGTAATTGAAAGTACTGGAACTGGTGGTGGAATGAAATTGTTCTGCGCTGGTGTTGGTGCTAATCATCCAGATGTAACAAATGCATCAAGAGCAATTAAACCTAAAGAAAAAGCTTTATGTGAGAAAAATGGAGTTGCAGAAATTATTGAAATAGTAGTAGGTAATGATGGTATTTCATTTGCACACTCAGTCAATGCCCCAGATGCAGATTTTACAAAAGAACAATTATGGAGAGCTTTAGCATCTAAAGTAGATGTTGATGGTAAACTTGTTGAAAATCCTTATAAAAAATGGAGTGATATTGATGCAAGTCTTCCAAATAAAAAAATCGAAATCTTAATAGCTCCTCCTACATCTGGAACTAGAGATGCATGGAATTCTTTAGTTATGGGTAAAGGATGCTCAAAAACAGCAAAATCTCTTTATGATGCTGCTGGAAAAAAAGCTAAAAAAGAATGTGCTAAAATGAGAGAAGATGGTTATGCAGTTGAAGCTGGTGAAAATGATACTTTAATTGTACAAAAACTTTCATCTAATCCAGACGCTTTCGGTTTTTTTGGTTACAGTTACTTAGTAGCCAACAAAGATAAGATCAAAGCATCAGCGATTAATGGTGTTCAACCGTCATTAGAAGGTATTCAGGATTACTCTTATCCGATTGCTAGACCTTTATTCTTTTATGTTAAAAAAGCACATATCGGTGTAATTCCAGGTATTAAAGAATATCTAAAAGAGTTTACTTCTAAAAAGGCTATGGGTGGTAGAGGTTATTTAGCTGAAATAGGATTAGTTCCTTTAGCTTCAGATAAATACAAAGTTACTAGAACAGCTGCATTAGATTTAAACACAATTAAGATAAAATAATTTTCATTTATCCCCAAAAAAAGGCCAGTAATTACTGGCCTTTTTTTTTAATTCAATCTTAGATTTAATTTGTAATATTTCTGTAACATTAAGAATATACCACTCGAGCGAATGAACATCGTTCTAATATTTTTAATTAGTATATTTTCTGTTTCTTTATTTTTTTATGGAAAGTCAAAAACAAAAACCATTTCAATTAGAGATAATATTAAATTAAATGCCTTACCTAAATTTTATGGGTATTATCTTGTTTTATGGTGTTCAATACCATCATTAGTATTTCTATTAGTTTGGTCGTTATTTGAACCTACAATAATTAAATCAATAATTATAGAAACTGCTGCTAATCAAGGTGCAGTTTTTAATGACAAAAATGAAGCAAACTTAATTTATGAAAAGATTAAAGCTATTCATTTAGGAACTTATTTTGGTGACATTGATAGTATTTTAAAAGAAAGTGCTCTCGCATATGCAAAATTTATAAATCTTTTTACTAATTCTAAAGTAGTATTGATTTTTGGAATAATAATTGCTTCAGTAGTTTATTCATTAAAAAAAATAAGAAATAATAATAAAGCAAGAGATGATGTTGAGGTTATTTTAAAAGGTCTATTATTTGCATCCTCTTTAATAGCAATATTGACAACTCTTGGAATAATATTCTCTCTACTTTTTGAAAGTATCAAGTTTTTTTCAGTCATTAATATTTTTGATTATCTATTTGGTACAAATTGGAGTCCTCAAAGAGCTTTTGTAAGAGATGCTTCATCAATAACAGCTGCAGAATATGAAGAACTGAAAGATGCTTTTGGGTTTATTCCGTTAATTGCAGGGACATCGTTCATTGCTTTTATTGCAATGCTAGTTGCTGTTCCTGTTGGTTTATTTTCAGGAATTTATATGGCTGAATATGCTTCAATTAAAGTTAGAAGAATTTCTAAACCGATTATTGAAATTTTAGCAGGTATACCAACTGTGGTTTATGGTTTTTTTGCTGCATTAACCGTTGGTCCTTTTTTTAGACAAGTAGGTGAAAATTTGGGATTAACCGTCTCATCTGAGAGTGCTTTAGCTGCAGGATTAATTATGGGTATTATGATTATACCTTACATTTCCTCTTTATCAGATGATGTAATAAATTCTGTACCGCAATCATTAAGAGATGGTTCATATGCTGTAGGAGCAACCAAGTCTGAAACTATTAAACAAGTCGTAATCCCTGCGGCACTGCCTGGTATAATAGGATCAGTTTTATTAGCAGTATCAAGAGCAATAGGTGAAACAATGATAGTTGTAATGGCAGCTGGTCTCGCAGCAAATCTAACAATAAATCCTTTAGAGTCTACCACAACAATTACAACTCAAATTGTTATGATCCTTGTTGGTGATCAAGAATTTGATAGTCCAAAAACCCAGTCTGCTTTTGCTTTAGGACTTACATTATTTATAGCAACACTAGTATTGAATTATATCGCTCAAAGAGCTGTTAAAAAATATAGAGAAAAATATGACTAAAGAAGAAAGATTAAAAAAAAGACACCAAGCTGAAAAGAGGTTTAGATTTTATGGTTTAACATCTATTTTTGTAGCTTTGTTATTTGTTGTTATTTTAGTTCAAAATATTTTCTCAAAAGGAAGTTCAGCTTTTAAAAAAACAGTAATCACAACTGAGATTTTCTTTGATCAGGAGTTATTAGAAATTCAAAATGGAGCTTCACAGGATGAAATAATGGAAGCTGATTTTTATGACGTAATGATAGAAAATTTAATAAAGGCTTATCCAGCAAAAGATAGAGATGAGGAAGATGAATTATTGAAGCTATTTAGTGGTGAAGCAGAAATTGAAATTAAAAAAGCCTTTTTAAAAGATAATAACTTAATAGGTAAAACAATCACATTAGATTTAACAGCCTCTGATGACATTGATCAATTACATAAAGGTAATTACCCAAGAGATCTTCCTGAAGAAAGAAGAAGGATCTCTAATTTTCAATTAATAATATACGATTATTTTGTTGAGAAAAAAAAAATAAGTAAAAACTTTAATAATTATTTTTTTACTAATGGTGACTCTAGGGATCCAGAAATAGCAGGTATAGGTGGAGCTTTAGTTGGATCTTTTTATAGTATCTTAATTTGTTTGTTGTTAGCTTTTCCTATAGCTGTTCTAGCGTCAATTTATTTAGAAGAGTTTGCCCCTAAAAATAAAATTACAGATTTTATTGAAATCAATATAAACAATTTAGCAGCTGTACCTTCCATTGTTTATGGTTTACTTGCTCTTCAGATTTTACTTGCTACTATACAATTACCGCGATCAACACCATTAGTTGCTGGAATAACTTTAGCATTAATGACTTTACCAAGAATTATAATTCCATGTAGAGCATCATTAAAAGCTGTTCCACCTTCAATAAGAGAGGGCGCTCTTGCTGTGGGAGCATCCAAATTTCAATCTGTTTTTCACCATGTGGTGCCATTAGCATTACCTGGAACTTTATCAGGAACTATAATTGGATTGGCTCAAGCTTTAGGTGAAACTGCACCACTTATCTTAATTGGTATGGTTGCATTTGTTGTTGATATTCCTTCAAGTCCAGTTGATCCATCTTCTTCATTACCAGTTCAAGTTTATTTATGGTCTGAGTCTGCAGAAAGAGGTTTTGTTGAAAAAACTTCAGCAACTATTATGATGCTCTTAACCTTTTTAATTGTAATGAATTTCGTTGCAGTATATTTAAGACAAAAATTTGAAAAACGATGGAATTAAATGAGTAATATCAAAATAAAATCAAAAAATTTGGATGTCTTTTATGGTGATAAACAAGCATTGTTTGATGTCAATTTAGATTTAAATGAAAAAGAAGTCACTGCATTAATTGGACCATCTGGTTGTGGAAAGTCTACTTTTATAAGATGCATAAATAGAATGAATGATGTTATCGATATTTGTAAAGTTACAGGAAATATTGAAATGGATGGCATGAACATTAACGACAAAAATTTAGATGTGGTTGCATTAAGAGAAAAAGTTGGAATGGTTTTTCAAAAACCCAATCCATTTCCAAAAAGCATATATGATAATATTTCTTATGGCCCTAAAATTCATGGTAAAGGTGAAACTAAAAGTGAATTAGACGAAATTGTTGAAAACAGTTTAAGAAAATCTGCATTATGGGAAGAAGTAAAAGATAGATTAGATGAACCAGGCACAAGTTTATCTGGTGGTCAACAACAAAGACTTTGTATAGCTAGAGCTATATCTGTTAATCCTGAGGTAATTTTAATGGATGAACCTTGTTCTGCTTTAGATCCAATAGCTACCGCAAAAATTGAGGAATTAATTGATGAATTAAAAAAAACATATACTATTGTTATAGTGACACACTCGATGGCTCAAGCTGTACGAGTTTCACAAAAAACAGGGTTTTTTCACTTAGGAAAGTTAATTGAAGTTGGAAAAACTGAGAAAATTTTTAAAAATCCTGACAATAAAATGACACAAGACTATATTACAGGTAGATTTGGATAAATTATGAGCAATGAACATACAGTAAAGTCATACGAGGAAGAACTTCAATTTCTTAAAGACTCATTAATTAAAATGGGAAGTTTGACTGAGTCTCAATTGAGTGATGCTATGGATGCGGTAATTAAAGTTGATAAGGACTCAATTGATAAAATAATTAAGAGTGATGAAGAAATTAATAAATTTAGATCAAAGATAGATACTCAAATAATGAATTTATTAGTTAAAAGAGCACCTATGGCAATTGATTTAAGGGAAACAATTAGTTCATTAAAAATTTCTCAAGACTTAGAAAGAATAGGAGACCTATCAAAAAGTAATGCAAAAAAAGTTAAGCCTTTACCTTTAGATTTACCAGATGAATTGATTGGAAATTTAAAGAGACTTGGAGAACTTGTTATGAAACAACTAAAAGACGTTCTTGATAGTTATGTAAATAAAAATTTTGATAAAGCTAAAGAAGTTTGGGAAAAAGATGAGCAAGTTGATGACTTAACTTATATTGCAATGGAAAGTGTAATTGATTTCTTGTCTAAAGATAAAAAAAACTTAGATTTTTCTACTCATTTAATTTTTGCCACAAAAAACTTAGAAAGAGCAGGAGACCATATAACTAATATAGCTGAAACAGTTTGTTATTTAGTAAAAGGTGAATATCTAAAAGGTAACAGACCAAAGGGCAAAGTAATCCAAGAATAAATAGATGAAAGGTAAAATTTTTATTATTGAAGATGAAGCTTCAATAATTCAATTAGTGCAACATAATTTAGAAAAAGAAGGTTTTATTGTTGCTTCATCTTTAAATGGGAATGAAGGTTTAAAAGAATTAAAAAAATTTGAGCCAAATTTACTCTTATTAGATTGGATGTTACCTGATTTGTCAGGCATAGATGTCTGTAAAAGTATTAGAAGAGACAATAATTTTAAGAGCCTTCCTATCATTATGCTTACAGCTAAAGGTGAGGAAGAAGACAAGATCAAAGGTCTTGAAAGTGGTGTAGATGATTATATTACAAAACCATTCAGTTTTAATGAACTGTCTGCCCGAATTAAAGCTGTTCTGAGAAGATCTGATCCTAATATAGTTGCCAATGATTTAATGTTTGAAGATTTAAAATTAGATAGAATAGAAAAGAGAGTCTTTAGAGATGAAAAAGAAATTCAACTTGGCCCAACAGAGTTTAGATTATTAGAATTTTTTTTAACAAACCCTAAAAGAGTTTATTCAAGAGATCAAATATTAGAAACTGTTTGGCCCAATAATGTTAATGTGGAAAGTAGAACCATAGATGTCCATATAAGAAGATTAAGACAGTCAATAAATATTAAAGACAAAAAAGAATTAATTAGAACGGTTAGATCTTCAGGTTACTCTTTGGTTTAAATTAATTCTTTTCTAAAAATAATCTTTTAACAATAAATACAGCAATTAACATTCCTACAAGTTCAGCCACAATATAATAAGGAGTGTTTAAATAACTAATACCAGTAAAAGACTCTGTAAATGTTCTAGCAATTGCAACAGCTGGATTTGCAAAAGAAGTAGATGAGGTAAACCAGTAACCAGCAGTAATATAAAGCCCAACACTAGCAGCAACAGCAATTTTGCCTGACTTCATGGAGCCAAAAATTATCACTATAAGTCCTAATGTTGCTATTACCTCAGATGTGAATATGTAAATCCCATCTCTTGACTTTGTAGATAATTCATAAATTTCATGTTCGAAAAAGAAATTGGCCAAACCAACACCAATTAAGCAACCAACCAATTGAGCAATGATATAGTAGGGTAATAGTTTCTTTTTTAATTTACCAGTAATTGTCATAGCGATACTTACAAATGGATTAAAGTGAGCTCCAGATACATCAGCAAAAACTGTAATAAGCACAAATAAACCTGCTCCTGTTGCTATTGTGTTTGCAATTAACATTACAGCAACGTCATTAGTTAAGTTTTCAGCCATTAAACCTGAGCCAACAATAATCATTACTAAAAAACAGCTGCCCAATAGTTCAGCAAGAAAATAACGACTTTTATTTTTCATTAAGCAGTTCCTTTATATTTTTATTAATATAATTAAAAACTTTTTCAATTATTTCATCTTTTTTATTTAAGTCATTTGTTTCATTAAGTAATTTAACAGGATCCTCTATATCCCAATGAATTATCTGATCTTTATTTGGCCAAATAGGACAGACTTCGTTATTAGCATTATTACAAACTGTAACAACATAATCCATTTTAATTTGACTATTAATAAATTCATTAAAGTTTTTAGATCTATAATTTGAAAGATCATAATGTTTTGTTAATAAATAATTCCTCACATCCTCATTGACTTTTCCTGTTGGATTACTCCCAGCACTAAAACCCTTATACATATTATCATATTCATTATTTATTATACTTTCAGCAATAATACTTCTTGCTGAATTACCAGTGCAAACAAATAAAATATTTTTCATCCAACTGTAATTTTATAAATTCCAATTAAGAACAAAGGGATTTGTAAGCCAAAGTTAGTTAATATTGCTTTATCCCTGGATAAATAACCTGCTACAGTCCATCCAACAACACCCAGTCCATGAAAATAAATATTAACAGGGTAATAGTTTAAATTTGTGAACAATATTCCAGTTAATACTAAAAGAGTGCTTATCCATTTTAAATATTTTTTTACAAACATCTATTCTGTTTAGATAAAATTTGTTACAATTTTATTAAATTCATTAATTAAAAAGTAAATTATGACGATAAAATCATAATAATAAACATTACAAATATACAAAAAAATATGAAGCTATCATCGATATAAATGGCAGATCAGATAATACCCTTTGTTTATATGCTAGGGATACTCTTATTAGTACTCCCCGCTTTTCTACAATCTAATTCTAAATTAAAGCAGTTTTTAACTAATCTTAGTATTTGGATTATCATTATCCTTATAATTCTAACCATCATCTATTTTATTAAGTAACTACCATTCCATCACCTAGACACCTGATTTAAGGTTTGGTAGGTTTAAATTATGAAATTACTTTTAATTAAAGACAAAAAAGCATTTACTCTTATAGAGCTCTTAGTAGTTGTTGCCATTATTGGTATTTTAGCTGCTGTAGGCGTGGTTGCTTATAATGGGTATACAAGTGCTGCAAAAAGCTCTGCAGCAAAAGCAAATTTTAAATTAATACTTAATTACATGGCAACGGAAAGTCAAAAATGTAGCTTAGGTTTAGATACTGCAATGGACGGAGCTTTAAATTGCGCAACTTACAATTCAGCTAGCAGAAAAACAGATCTAATTTATGATGCAATTTTTTATACAATGAATGGCTACGATGGTTGGGGTAAACTTCCTAGAAAAACTAAAACAATATCAAATCCCTTTGGTACACAATCAGGTGCAAACTCTGACTATGGATTTTGGGCGGGTAGTGCTAGTACAAGAGACTCAGCATTAGGCTGGGTCAGATATTCAGTTAATTTTAATGAAGTTTGGTTAAGAATTTGTTTTAAATTACCATGCAGTGATACTAACAATCAATTACTTGAAAAATATCGACTAGAATAATACATAATTATAAACTGATAAAAATTAACAAACTTTTAAAAAAATCTAATAACTAGCCACGCCTCAGGCTTTTATAATCCGGTTTAATATTAGCTAATTCCATCACCTAGACACCTGATTAGAGGCTTAATAGATTCAGGGCTCATGAAAAAGCTTTTGATATTGGTTGCGGGGGCTGTTTATAGGTTAGTAACTTAGCTTTTTATTAATAAAATCTTCAAAAAAGTTAATGAAATAAATATAAAATAACTTACATTAAAACGAGAATGGAAAACTTATCAATTAAAGACCTACAAAATTTTGAAATAGACATTGATATATCAACATTAATTTTGTCATTACTAATTTCAACAATATGTGCACTAGTAGTAAAATATTTTTATAAAAAATATAGTCAATCTATAAATAATAAAGATAATTTTTCTAATATTTTTGTTTTATTGGCAACAACAACGACCATAGTAATAACAGTAGTAAAATTCTCATTAGCATTATCGTTAGGTTTAGTGGGTGCCCTCTCAATAGTAAGGTTTAGAGCGGCAATTAAAGAACCCGAAGAGCTTGTTTATCTTTTTTTAATTATAGCTATTGGTTTAGCATCTGGATCAGGACAATTAATTACTGCAATAATTTTAACTATATTTGCATGTGGAATAATTTATTTACAGTTTTTCTT